>Ga0187772_10000123_pt1 | contig 30599 bp, 32 predicted proteins | sample 0116_SJ02_MP15_2_FD_133137 | JGI IMG/M metagenome (GOLD analysis project Ga0187772, IMG submission 133137) | Tropical peat soil microbial communities from peatlands in Department of Meta, Colombia - 0116_SJ02_MP15_20_MG | ecosystem: Environmental > Terrestrial > Soil > Wetlands > Peat | place... | reverse complement strand
GAGGCCTGGTTTTGATGCAAGGCCAATTGGTTATTATGATGATTTCCAGCATCCCTGGGAGTTTGTTTCTTTGAAAAGTGAGTACAGAATTCGAGAACAGAATACAAGTCGTTATTGGTACAAGGTGGAAAGCAAAGGGGGGGCTATCCATCCACCAATGATGGGAGGAGTGGATTGACGGGGGGCCGTTGGTTGTCGGCTTTGCAGGGTTACTACCGGATGGGGATATTGGGGATAGAACCAGAAGGAGGGTTAGTTGGTCGATTGATGTTAATAGGCTCGTAAAAAAACACCTTTCTTCTTTCAGCGGGAAATCCTAAAGAGATGATCATTTGTGCCTTTTCTTCGTCTCTTTCAAATTTTATCATCCCTTGATTCCTCAGAACTAATTCCTTCGCAAGTCGTAGGAGCAGACCAAACCCTTCGTCTTTCTGCAGGGACGGGATTCCCTCCGAAATTCTCCTGGACCATCCCCCTGGTTTCTTATCGCTTGAAAAGACCACCCTAATCTCGGCAAACCTCTCGACCTTCTCGAAAAATGCCTGAACCCCGCCTGCACCTCTCTTAAGGCTGAAGGATTTGGTTAAAAATCCGATGCTCCCGTTGGGCGGTGTTGAAGCCACTGCGTATAGCAGAACGCAATTCAAAATATATTTCAACTGTTCATCGGGGACGACCGTTTCAGGGAGGTCCTCCTCAAATGTCTCGCTTGTTCTGATGTTCTTTTCTTCTAGCTGAGCCCGACATTTCGCTAACACATGTTCGATGAGTGTATGGACGGTGTTTGTTTTTTCAATGGGGGTGCTAGTTTTGATATAATTGAGAAGGCTGTTTAATAGCAGATCACTGATCTCGATCTCTTTCCCAATAGATCGACGAAAAAAATCGCCAAATTCCTTCTCCCTAAATTTCCCCCGGGAAAGGTCAGTAACATCCCGGATAGAACCCAGAGTCCTTCTTACGTGAAGAATCAGTTGAATAAGCAAAGCCAGTTCAGTTAAGGACTCTCGATCCCGCCATTCGGCGGCACAGGGGGGGGGAAGAATTTGAATTGTCCTGCTGATAAGAAAGGGTCACTTTGATTTCCCACCTCGTCTTGGGCCGTAACCCCGATATGGTAAGTTCCAGGTTTCATAGGGAACTCAGGCCATTCATCTGGAATGATCAACTCTGTCTTCCCGGTGACATGCTTGGAGATTATTCCGGGTGTCGCCTCCCATAAGAATTTTCCAGGGTCGAAAATAGTGCTATCGTTGGCGACATACACCACATAGCTTGTGGCCTCGGGAACGCGCTCCCACCAAATTCGCCTTTTACGAATCAATGGCATAACTTTCCTCCTTGTCAATTTATTCCACTACTTGGCAGTGACTCTCCTCCTTGGTGTCGTTGTGTTCAATTGAGACACAAATACATTAAACTTATTGAGCATTTTCCGTACCAAATTTCTGCTGTTGTCATAAGTTCCTAAAAAGATGATCTTTTCCTCATATTTGGATAGATCAACAAAGCCTAATAAATGGAAGTATTTTTCATAAAACTCCCGAATTATTTCCCCTAAAGAGTGAAAAATCTTTTCCACGTTCTTGTTGATTCAAGGCTGATGTCTTCACTTCGAAGGGAAACCTTTCAACGAAAGGTTTCAGAAGGAGGGGCTACTGGCTTGACAGCATGAGTGAGGCCAAATCCTGAGCCTCACCATTCTTTTTCTCCTTATCTCTTTATCTGGTCTTCTTTCTCGGAGGGGGAAAAGATGACACCCTGCACTCGGACTTGTTCCATTCCTCAATGAGTCTTCGAGTGATCTCCAGTTGCTGTTGGACGGAGAAATCAGCGTACTTAGGGTCTTGTTTTCGGTAAGTCCTCTCAATAAAGTCCATGGAGTTGTGGGCGCTTTGGAGCTGGGAAAGGATGATGTCGCATTTCCTCAATCCCCATCGGGCTTCAATGGAATCTTCCGGATTGGGTGAGAGCCAGAGGTAGTTCTGATAGAGATGGTAGAAAGTGACGGATTGGTCTTTTTGGATGCGGATCGAAATTCCTTCCATCACTTCTCTAATAGCATTATTGTTCAGATGGTTCAATTCGATGAGATGGTGGAGGTGGTCCATGAGTAAGATAATCCATCCGTCGCGACCAGGCGTGCTGTGAATCTCCCATAGCGCTGAACCTTCCGGACAGCCTCCCTGATGGCATCGTTGATATCCTCTCAAGACAATCGGAATCCTCTCTTTGACATACTGGACCGTGTTGCTCAGAACCTTCTCCATTTTATCCCGCGGGTCGTAATCCGTCGGGTCAACCCTTTTCGCCACCGCTTCGACAAAATCAGTATAACCTTCTGAGAAACTTGGAGAGTACTGTTCGAGAGAATAGAAGGGATGTTCCTCAGCAGGAAGATATTTCCAATGTCCATTTTCAAATATTGGCCAGCGGAACTTAATCAAACCGGAGTAAATCGTCGATTCCGGTCTCGTGGTTAGAAAATCCCTTTTGTTCATTTTCTGGAGTTTTACGGGGGTCGTGGCCTCCCAGGTCTGAAGGGGATGAGCGGTACTTCCGTCTAAAATGACACGGCCAATGATCCCCGAATGAGATTCCGTCACCAGAAAAGCCGTTCCCGGAGCGACTGAATCCGAATCAATCCGAACGGGGTAGGTATCCGAGGGAAGGGTTCTGGTAGTCGTCTCCGAAAGCATGTAAAGGAGGGCTTTGCGAAACCGGAGATCTTTATACCACTCCGAATGAGTCGGTAACTTTCCCCATTCTGTAGACCAATGACCGATCAACTGACCGTCCTTGGTGGTAGCCGCAGCTGGAAGGTGGGCGATTCGTGCGTAAATCCATCGGACCGCATAGGGAACATCTGCACAGTCGACAGGGATTTTGTAACGGATGAAGAAATCCTCCGTGATATTTTTCTCCACCCATGTCGCAAATCGGTACTCCTGCGCGACAGTCCATCGGCGTTCTCCCACCTTCCATACTTGAAGAGATGATTCCTTCGTGCCCTGTGCGAAGGATGGGACAGAGAAGAAGACGACAAGGAGGGGAATCAAGAACCGCATAGTTTCATATTAAGGAAACTGTAAGAGGATTGTCAACAAGAAGGGATAAGGTATTTCAAGATAGGAAGAAAACATCGCTGAGAAGAAACACAGCTCTCAAAGCGTTGAAGGGTCCCCTGCGTGAAGCCGCTCCGGGGGAGAGAGGCACTTCAACAGAGAAGCGGGGGGTTTGCCGGCGGAACTGGGTTCTGGGTGTTGACAAATTATGGGCATATGCTTATAATTGGTTCCGAAGGGAGGGGTCTCGAATGGCAAGGCCGATAAATTGCAGGCGAGTTGGCTCCATCCCTGAAAGTAATTACTTTAAACCGAGAGGTATCGCTCTTTCTGTGTTAGAGGAGGTTGTTTTGACTGTTGACGAATTCGAGGCGATCAGGCTTGCTGACCTTGAGGGTCTGTACCAAGAGCGGGCGGCGGAAAGGATGAAGGTCTCCCGTCAAACCTTTGGCAGAATTATCGACTCCGCGCACAAAAAAGTGGCAGAGGCATTGGTTAAGGGCAAAGCATTAAAGATTGAAGGAGGTGAATTTGAAATGGCTTCGATGAGAAAATTTAAATGTTATGACTGCCAGCACACCTGGGAGCTACCTTATGGAACCGGTAGACCGGAAAACTGTCCTTCTTGCGAGAGTGGCAACATCCGCAGAGCGCAAGAAGACAGAGGATATGCCAAAGGGTTTGGTCGAAGGCAAGGCACGTGTTGCCGTGGAACCCAACAAAAGTAAACTTGGTTATGCTCATGAAGAGCTGTGCTGACAGCGCTTACGGACACGAATCACGGACACGGTCACGTTATTTTCAAATGAGAAAGGAGAAAATCATGAAGGTAGGATTTGCAGTTCAGACCAACCAGGGAATCGAGAGCAAAGTCTATGATCATTTTGGTTCGGCACCGGCGTTTATCATCGTCGATACCGAGGGGAAAGATGTTCTGACGGTGAATAATCAGGACTTAAACCATGTTCATGGTGCGTGTAATCCGGTTATGGCTCTGGATGGAAAGAGTGTGGAGGCCATGGTTGTCGGAGGTATAGGCGCAGGCGCCATAAACAAGTTAAACGCCATGGGCGTGAAAGTATACGCCGCAGTGGCTCCAACGGTTAAAGAAAATCTTGAGTTATTAAGTCAAAATAAGCTTGAGGAGCTTTCTGTATACAATGCATGCCGAGCTCATCAGGGGGGATGCGGACACTAAAACGAGTTTCAGGTGGAACAAAAAGATTGCTGCGTAAGTAGGCAGGGTGTTGGCGTCTGTTAACATAAAGGAGGAGATATGCCGATCTATGAATACCGTTGCGAGAAGTGCGGCCAAACGAATGAATTTCTTATTATGAAAAGAGAGGAAGCGCTGCGCTGCAAGCAGTGCGGGAGTGAGGATCTGAAAAAGCTTCTGTCCGCTCACAATACGGTCATCGCCACGTCGCGTGGACCTACTGAACCCGGTTCCGGAGGCTGTTGCGGGACGCCCAATTCATGCGGCACCCCGGGAAGCTGCTGTTTCGGGTAGGTTACCTTTCCTGTCCGGAAGGGGATGACCAAGACATTGAGAGGTCACCCGGCCGTGGTTTTTGCAAAAGGAGGACTTCAGGGTAGATATGCTCATCCAATGTGCAAAATGTGGTAAGAAAATAGAAAAGCAGCAGGGTTACGAACATCAAGGAAAAACATTTTGTGAAGACTGTTATATGGATTTACTATCTCTCCCAAGGCCTGTGATCCATGGGCTGTTCACTCGGCCCAAACTTTTTTGAAGGGGAAGGACAAACTTTCAATATTAACGCCCCGCCAATCGAAGATTGTCCATTACATTGAAGAAAAAGGAGAGGCCGTCGCCGAAGAGATTATAAAGAGTCTTAACCTAACCGAGGAAGAATTAAGAAGAGAATTTGCGGCATTGAGACATATGGAGATTCTTCGTGGAACTAAAAAAGGAGATAAGATTCTTTATGTTTTATTCTCGCAGAAATAAAAGGGAGGGTTTGGAATAACATTCGTTGACATCATACGGCCAAAAAGGAAAACGAGGTGGCATAGGATGAAGGATGAAGAGATTTTGTCGAGTGAAGACCTTACGAAATGCATTGAATTTCACGGCCACATGTGCCCAGGGTTGGCTATCGGATTCCGAGCGGCCCGAACCTTGATGAAACGGTTGGGTGTCCGGAGGGCACCGGATGAAGAGTTGCTTGCGATCGTGGAAACAGATGCCTGTGGGGCCGATTCCATTCAGGTGATCACAGGGTGTACTTTTGGTAAGGGAAACTTCATTTTTAAGAACTACGGGAAACATGCGTTTTCCCTTATGGATAGGAGAGAAGGGAAAGGCGTACGTGTTTGTCTCAGGTCAGATGCTTTCAAGATGGACCCTGTATCTCTTTCTCTTTTGGAAAGGGTTCAAAAGGATGAGGCATCGTCCGAAGAATTAGCCGAATTCAGACGGCTCCAGAAGGAGCGATCCAAGAAAGTTCTTGGGGCCGATGCGGAATCTATATTTAAGATTGAAGACATCATCCCGGATATCCCTCCAAAGGCCCAGATTATGGAGTCTGGAATTTGCGATTTCTGCGGAGAGCCAACCAAGCAAGATCTTTTGCGCAAAGTCGATGGGAAAAAGACGTGTATTCCATGCGCACAGAAAAAAAAGCGCGTTTAGCTGGGAACTCTTGACAAGAGGTTGGTTTGTTGGCATAATTACCAATAGGAGGCTAACGATGGCGATAACATTTCAGGATGCAGAAATAAGAGCAAAAATCATCAAGGCAATGGCCCATCCTGTCCGGCTGATGATCATAGACTTCCTAAAGAAGAAGGAGTACTCTTTTTCCGAAGTATTTAAGCTGTTTGAACTTGATAAATCAACAGTTTCAAAGCATTTGCTTGTCCTGAAAGAAGCTGGCATTGTTTCTTCCAAAAAGAATGGCGCAGATATGATGTACAAACTTGAAGTCCCGTGTGTCACCGACTTTTTTAGTTGCGTCACCGCTGTGATTGAAAGCAATGTGAAGAAGCAGCAAGCGTGTTTGTGCAAGTAAATTTTTTTGTCATAATGTTGGCACATTTGCCAATATACCATCAAATAAGGAGGATTTTCCGTGTTAAAGTATCTGGCTGATAGTTTGGTTTATACATTGATAGGGGTCCAGCCGGGAACCATGTTAGGAGAGGCCCTTGACTTCTTCTTCTACGACACCATGAAAGTTTTTCTGCTCCTGGGCGTCATCATATTCGGAGTTGCGGTGATACGGAGTTTCTTTCCTCCTGAACGCTCGCGAAAGCTTCTCGGCAATCGACGGGAGTACGTGGGTAATTTCCTGGCCGCTTGTTTAGGGATCGTCACGCCTTTTTGCTCCTGCTCGGCAGTGCCTATGTTCATTGGCTTTGTAGAATCGGGATTACCTTTAGGGGTGACTTTTTCCTTTCTGATCTCCTCCCCCACTGTAAACGAAGTCGCTATGGTCATGCTGTGGGGCCTTTTCGGATGGAGAATTGCCCTGATCTATGTTTCCACAGGAGTGATCATTGCCTTTTTTAGCGGTATTGTCATCGGAAAGCTAAAGTTGGAGCATCTTGTAGAAGATTATGTCTACCGGATGAGGATGGGCGAGACCGCAATGGCCGCCCCTATGTGGGCGGAACGGTTTGCTTATGCACGGGATTATACGAAAGATATCCTTAGGCGAGTGTGGCTGTTCGTCCTCATTGGCATCGGACTTGGGGCTTGGATTCACGGCTACGTCCCCATGGATTTTGTGTTGAAGTATGCAGGACCCGGGAATCCCTTAGCTGTCATCGTTGCCGTTTTGATCGGGATTCCTCTGTATTCCAACGCCGCAGGTACCATCCCCATCGTCCAGGCATTGGTAGAAAAAGGATTGCCAATGGGTACGGCACTGGCTTTTATGATGTCCATCGTGGCCATCTCCACACCAGAGATGATTATTTTACGGAAGGTCATCAAGCCGAAGCTCATCGCTATCTTTGCCGGAATTGTGTCTATTGCGATTATCATTGTAGGCTACCTGTTCAATGCCATTTTGTAACTTCCCTTCACCCCCTCTTAAGTTAAGAGGGGGGAGGGGGGGCGTTATAATGCAAAAAAGAAAGGAGAAAAAATGAAGATCGAGATTTTAGGCATGGGATGTTCAAATTGCAAGAAATTGTATCAAAATGTTCTTGAAGCAGTTAAAGAAAGTGGAAAAGAGGCTGAAGTCACCAAGGTTGAGGACATCAAGAAAATTATGGCCTACGGTGTGATGTCCACTCCAGCCCTCGCGATAGATGGGGTGGTGAAGGTGGCAGGCAAGGTTCCAAAAGCGGAACAGATCATGGAGTGGATTAAATAAAGGAGGAAGAAGGAAAAATGCCGATTAAGCCGGTCTTGTTCCATCTTACTGCTGAGGAGGCACTGAAGCTGACAAGAATCCTTTTTGACGAAGACAAAGAAGAAGCCCTCCTATTCATCAAAGAATGTCTAAAACCTCAATTAGATGAGGCAACCCGAGACCATTGAGTTCCGGTCTTCGAGGCTTCGTATAAGCCTTCTCAAAAAGATAGCTTCAGTAAAATTTCCAATAAGAAAGAATGAAAGGGAGGAGGGTTGATCTTAAGCATTACAATTCAACATGCTGCTTCAATCCTATAAAATCACACGTACACTTCCCTGTTTGGCCGATCCGGAAAAGATCCGCGTCATTGCAGAGCTATCTGACGAGATTCCTGAAGTGCTTCCTTATCTAAATACCATCCTCAAGGGATGCATTTACAATCATCCGGCCAATACCTTGACCATTAAGAAAGATGGAAAGCTCTTAACACTTCATTTTAACCATATCACATTGGCCAAGGTCGAGGATGAAAAGGAGGCAGAAGAAATTCTGAAATGGTTGAAGGACCTGATCAACGAAACTTATGAGAAACGAGACCACATCGAGCCCAACTACTCCAAAAGCGCAGACCTGAAAGCGCTGGATATTTTCAAACTTCTTCCAGGGACAAACTGCAAAGAATGTGGCGAACTGACTTGCCTTGCGTTTGCTGTCAAATTGGTAGCCCAGGACATAGATGTTGTGAAATGTGCTCCTCTCTTTTCAGGGGAATTTCAGGGAAAGCAGAAGGTTCTGCTTGAACTTCTTCAGGCCACAGGGCACCTGACTGCCTCTATAGAGACAAATCCATGATCGAGGGGGATGAATGAGATGGTTGAAGAGCGGATTATGAAAAAACTATCTTTTCTGGACCGCTTTCTGACATTGTGGATTTTCCTTGCACTGTTTGTTGGGGTGGGTTGGGGATATCTCTACCCAGGTGTTGTTGGCTTCTGGAATCAATTCCAAGTGGGTACAACGAACATCCCCATCGCTATCGGATTGATTTTGATGATGTATCCTCCGTTAGCCAAGGTGAAATATGAGGAACTCGGGGAGGTGTTTCGGAACTATAGAGTGCTTGCGCTCTCTTTGATTCAGAACTGGGTCATTGGCCCGATCCTTATGTTTGTCTTGGCTATTACCTTTCTTTCGGGTCATTTTGAGTACATGGTCGGGTTGATTCTAATTGGGTTAGCCCGTTGCATTGCCATGGTGATTGTCTGGAATGATCTTGCTTCTGGTGACAGAGAGTACTGCGCCGGGCTTGTTGCATTTAATTCTATTTTCCAGGTTCTTTTTTTCTCCATCTATGCTTACATCTTCGTCACGGTCGTTCCACCCTGGCTGGGGTTAAAGGGGATGGTGGTCAAGATCACGATTGGCCAGATTGCTGAGAGTGTGTTCATCTATCTTGGAATCCCTTTCATCGCCGGTGTCCTTTCTCGGCTTATCGGGCTTAAAACAAAAGGGCGTCAGTGGTATGAGGAAAGATTCATCCCTAAAATCAGCCCGATCACTTTGATCGCCCTTCTCTTCACCATTCTGGTCATGTTCTCTCTTAAAGGTGAGTTTATCGTACAGCTTCCCTTGGACGTGGTTAGAGTTGCCGTTCCGCTGTGCATCTATTTTGTCATTATGTTCTTCGTCTCCTTCTATTTATCGATGAAGGTTGGAGCCACTTACGAGCAATCCACCACTTTGAGTTTTACGGCTGCATCAAATAATTTCGAACTGGCGATCGCCGTAGCCGTAGCAGTCTTCGGAATCAACTCAGGGCAGGCCTTTGCGGCTGTGGTTGGCCCGCTGGTGGAGGTGCCCGTTTTGATCAGTTTAGTCAATGTTGCTTTATGGTTTGAGAGAAAGTATTTCCCTTACGCCGTGGAGACTCCGACTGGAATCTGTCACTTGACCTGTCAGCCCTGAGTATTATAGATGGGCATATTGAGGTGAGCTTCGAACCACGAGGAAATGGGTAGTGAAAGAAAAAAGGAAAATCCTATTCGTCTGTGTTGAAAATGCCCGGCGAAGTCAAATGGCGCAGGCGTTTGCTGAGATCCTTGGAAGAGGGAAATTGGAGGTTTACAGTGCAGGATCCTGTCCTTCCCTTCAAGTTGACCCGCTGGTTATCGAAGTGATGAAAGAGAAAGGGATTTATCTCTCGATCAAGAAACCGAAGGGACTGAACGATCTTCCTCCTGTCGAGATGGACTATCTTATCACAATGGGGTGTGAAGAAAGATGCCCTGCTGTTCTTTCAAAAAGAATCATAGAGTGGGAGATCCCTGATCCCAAAGGAAAATCGATAGATGTCTTCAGGAATGTCAGGGATATGATCGAGGAGAGGGTTAGCGCTCTGCTCGAAGAAGTCGAATAGAGATGGGTTAGACTCAGGTTTGAGGTGATTGTTACAAGGATCCTGGAGTTGCTTGCTTTAAGGTCAAGCTTAAGTTAGAGATTGATTTAAAGGTTTCTTATGCTACGAAAGCACAAATTAATAATTCTTGTTCCATCGGCGCTGCTCATCCTGATTTTTCTAGGGGTGCCTCCGTTGAACATGGCCCATCGGTTAGCGGGTGGGATCCCTCTTGCCGATGGCAAGCAAGCCCACTTGGCCAATCACTGTCCGTTCCGTTCGCTGATTACTCACGACGACCCAACTGTCGTAGTTTTAAATTTAACTCCACTGCATCAAGAATCGATGCCTACATTCGATATCCACGTTTTGGATCCTGACTCTATTCATTCGAACATAACCATCAATTCTTTTCCGCTTCGCTGTTAATTTCTGGTCAAGGCAATTCGTCCCTTTAATTATTTACAGAATCGTTTTCCTCACACTGCCCTCTCCCCACGGGGGAGAGGGGACGGTGAGGGGGCGCTCTTTAGAGATCAAGACTTACATTGCATGCAAAGGAGATTTGAAATGGAAAAGCAAAAAAGACCAGATAACAGTAGAGGCAAGAGATTTGCATGGATGAGCGCTATTTTCTTATCGTTCATCGTGGCTTTTGAAATTGCCATTATGATCAGTCCTTTTGCGTTCTTTTTCTATGCAGCATTCAACCCATTTTTGCTCGCTCTGAATCAATCTTGGGTGACTCGGTGGCTGACAACCTTTTTTCTTCCTCACATGGTCGTTCCACCAAACGGTCCATTAATAGTTATTCGTATATTGGGATCTGTGTTCTTTGTGTTTGGCATGCTGGTGTTTTTCGTCTGCGCTGGACAGGTATATCTGGGCAAGTTGCTGAAGAAGGGTGTTGCCACAAAAGGATTGTACACCTTTATTCGCCATCCTCAATATCTCGGCCTTGGGTTGGCAGCTTTGGGACTGGCTATCATGTGGCCCAGATTCCTAACACTGGCGCTTTTTGCGGTCATGCTCTTTCTGTACTACCTTCTTGCCAAAGACGAGGAACGCCGGATGATCAATCGTTTTGGGCAGAGCTATATTGCATATATGAATCGGACAGGAATGTTTCTCCCACATTTCATTGAGAGAGCATTGATAGGAAGCTCAAAGTCACGGCAACGTTTAGGTTTCGGAAAAGCCTTTGTCATATTTCTGGTACTTCTTATAGTCATTGTGGGAAGTGGATTTGTTTTAAGAGCCTATACAGTTCACCACCTTCCATTGGAGCAAGTCAACGGTGTTGGTGTGATCACCATCACAAAAGAAGATCTAATAACGGCAAAACAACTGATTCCTTCCGTGCTTCAGGATCCTGCCATTGCTTCAAAGTTGAAACCAATCGAAAATAGCAATGCCCATCGCCTCCTTGTCTATTTCATTCCGGTTGACTACGTGATGCAGGGTATGATTGCTAATACAGGCGGTGAATGGAAACTGTTCGAACAGCATAAAACCATCGGTATGATTACTGAGTATATTTTTCATCCCTTCAGTCATTTGAAGGAAGGGCACGCTCATCACCCTGGCATGCAAGCTCACAATTTAAGCATGCATGACAACCCATCAATGAAACGAAGAATCATCTTCATTGAAGTATCTGCGGGGAGTAGAGAACTTACATCCCCATTTGATGATTTCGACATCAATATCACGCGGAAGCCGCTCTTCTTCGTTGACGTCCACCTCCACACGGGAGAAATTGTTCAAGTACAAAATACTCCGACAGGGAGCGGATGGGGCACTGTGCCAACTCCGATGTTCTGATTAGGACATGGTGCGGGGGTTACTTACTGATCAATCTATAATTGTGTGAACATTCGATTCCCATTCTTTAGGCCACTAATGAAGTGGTGTCATTCCGGCGAAAGCCGGAATCCAGGGTTTCCAAGAGTCTCTGGATGCCGGATCAGGTCCGGCATGACGAACCAAGGATTTTATGAACAGGCTCTCTCAATAGGCAAGGCTCCAACCGATGATGTCCATATTATTATGGATCCATTAATAAGAGTGTCGTTTTGGGGCAAGCTTTGATTTGAGATCAAGGAAGCATCGATAGAAGAGATTTGGTATACTATAATTGTCAAAGCGGATTCCTTAATGGAACAATCCCAACACCCTAATCCAGCCCCTTCATTGCTCCACCTGTTCACTTCCTTCTTAAAACTGGGTGCTACGGCGTTTGGTGGCCCGGCCATGGTTGCTTATATTCGGAACATGGCCGTTGACAAGAAGCACTGGCTCGATGATCAATCCACTCGCGATGGGGTTGCCCTTTGTCAGACGATCCCCGGGGCCACCGCGATGCAAATGTCTGCCTACGTAGGCTTAAGAGCAAAGGGAGTGGCGGGTGCTGCAGCAAGTTTCATAGGATTTGGCCTCCCTGCCTTTCTTTTCATGACGATCCTGTCAGCCCTCTATGCCCGGACCCACACGTTACCTGCTGTCGTTTCCGGATTTAACGGACTTCAGGCTATTGTTGTTGCGGTTGTTGCCAATGCAGCTTTGTCATTTGGGAGGTTTTCTATTAAAGACTGGAAGAACATTATTAATGCGATAATCGCTGCAAGTCTATTTGGGTTAAAGATCAATCCCATTCTGGTCATTATCATAGCTGCCTTTTTAGGTCTGATCCTTTATAACAGACAACCTCTTCCTTCTTCAGTGAGTCCCGCGAAAAAGGCACACGCTCCAAAATCTCTCTTTTTATTATTATTAGCTACAGCCATCGGATTTGGATCGCTTTACCTCTTAGACCGAAGGCTATTCGATCTTGCAACACTCATGTTCAGGATAGATTTATTTGCCTTTGGAGGTGGATTCGCCTCTGTTCCTCTCATGTTCTACGAAGTTGTTCAAGTACGGTCCTGGGTGGATGGTCCAACCCTTTTGAATGGCATTGTTCTTGGACAGGTAACGCCAGGGCCCATTGTCATTACAGCGACCTTTATCGGGTATTTGTTGAGAGGCCCTCTCGGAGGGCTGGTTGCCACCATCTGTGTATTCTTGCCTTCTTTCATGATGGTTGTTGGAATCGTGCCTTACTTTGACCGGCTGCGGAGTTCGCTGTATTTCAAAAAGGTTATTACCGGTATACTATGCTCTTTCGTAGGGCTCCTCTTAACGGTAACGATTCGGTTTGCAGTGGATATTCCCTGGGACCTTGCCCGGCTTCTTCTTTCAGTCGCAGCCTTCATCGCCCTGATCTTGAAGGTTGATATCCTGTGGGTCGTCCTTGCAGGAACGGTGGTTTCGTTAATTGTCCTATAGATGCGTTGCTTCATAGGGAGAAGGAAGGATGGTCCATTTGATGCCTTCAAAGAATTTTCTTCGCTGGACAAAAGAGTTCGGGCACGCCTTCCTGGTGTTGGTTGCTACCATTGTTATCCCCGTTCTTTTAGGGGAGTTTGCGTTTATGAGAGGCTGGGAGGCAATTTACAGGGGATTGTTCCGGTTTTCCCGAATTGCTTTTTTCCTCTGCATTCCTCTCCTTTTATTATCCCCAATCTTCAGTAAGCTTGGATCTGTTATGCGAAGAAGAAAAGGGATTTTTGTTCAAATTAATGGAAAACAAGAATTGGAAATCCGTCCTATAAAACATTGGGTCTTCCGGCCTTTTCAGGGTATTGGTATCGGACTTCTTTTTGCTGCAAAACTCCTTGGCATTCTTCAGATCGTTACGGGATCGAACACCACAGCCCCTCTCTTTTTACCCCGAAGCCAGTTTCAGCCCGGACGATTCTTGATCGCCACGGGGGTCACAATTCTTGTCGCTCTCCTCCTTTCGACCCTCTGGACTATGGACGATCTGGGAATCAGGTACTTCAACCGGAAGGATTATGAAATCAAAATGGTTGGAAAATATGTGGGGACAATCATGCCCATTGTCTTCGGGCTTTACGGTATACTCAGCCTCTTTGGTGAATTTCCAAAAGTCGAGGCCCTCCTCTACCTATTTCAGGTGGTTGTTATCTTATATCCCCCTTTCGCGGTCTTCAGCGTCTTTCATGGTTATTTCGTCCGGGGAAGGGCAGAAGATCTATCAAAGAGATTGAATGTCGAAAAAAGCAGTATTCTCCACTGAACAAGCCGCGACAAAAACAGGCAAAGGAGAAGATGAAAGATCCCGCAAGGGCCACTGCCGTCAATTTTCGCTTCCAAAGGCTCCTCGAGGTCTATGAGTTGATTCCCCATTACATCTGGCAGAGGGAATTGAGAGAGCACAATCCCTGGATCTCCGGAGTGATTACAACCTCTGTTCTCATCGGTGGATTCGCTATGCGGTATATCGTGATTTATGCAGGACAGATGGCCCAGGTTATTTCTTAGAAGGATAAAGACACGGAAACCATCCCTATTTTTTCCCTATCCAGTGTTTTAAACGGCTCCAAAGAGTGAGTTTCTCGAAGACATAAAGCCCCTCCCGTATTCTCAGATAAACCTTTTGGCCCATCTTCAATTCTTTGGGGGAGCGGTAATCGGGATTGCAGGCCATCACCACTTCACCTCCTTTGGTTCTGACAAAGCCAAGGGTGAGGGGCGAAACGAACCCTTCGGGTGTGGTGTAAAGGGTGGTGAAGGTCTCCAAAATTCCGACTCCCTCCGAGGAAGCAGGGGCGTTACTCTTCTTCGAAGCGCTGATTTCTGGATGATAATCAGGACTCCAGCCCTCCTTCGCGATTCGCTTTCGGTCAGTCCTTTCAAGAATGGTGACTAAAGTATTATTCGCGAACCCTCCAATGCTTTGGGCCAATCCGATTTCCGCTCTCTTTAGTTGTCTTTCTTTCCCCGCCTCCCCGCTGAGTTGATAGACGATCTCTACCAACTGAGCAAGGCCCGAGGCACCTACCGGATGTCCTCTTGCCTTCAGCCCTCCGGACGGATTGATGGGAAGCCTTCCTCGAAGATGAGTCATTCTTTCTTCTAAAGCCTTCCATCCTTTCCCGGCTGAGAAAAAGCCCAAATCTTCTGTCCCGATGATTTCGAAGAGGGTAAAGGCATCATGGACCTCTGCAAATTGGATATCCGAGGGGTTGAGCTGGGCCATGGTGTACGCCTTCTGAGCCGCTTCTTTGGTCGAGTTGAAGGAGGTGAACGAAGTTCGATGTCTCACTGCGGCCGTATCCGTGGCATGGCCGATACCGGAGACCTTGATCGGGGTAAGTTGGTTGGTGAGGACAATGGCTGAGGTGCCGTCTGTAATCGGTGCGCAATCATAGAGGCGGAGAGGGTAAGAGATCATCTGGCTCTTCAGGTAGTCTTCTTTGGTAATGATTTTTCTGAACTGAGCGTAAGGATTCAGGTAACCATTGGAGTGATTTTTGATGGCTACCTGAGCGAGAATGTCCTCAAGTTTCAGCGGTGAAAGATTAAATTCCAGGGCATATTTTTGCGCAATCATAGCGGCTAAAGCAGGCATGGTGGCACCGTACCTTCGCTCGGAACGATCAATCACCTCCGAGAGAATCCGAGTGGTCTTCGCCGTGGGGAGGTGAGTCATTTTTTCGCCGGCGAGGACAAGGGCATGTTTCATGTGGCCGGATGCCACCGCGTAGAAGGCCGCCTCAAAAGCGCCTGCACCCGTTGAGGAAGCAGTCTCCACTCGTGTAGAGGGAATTCCAGTCAACCCAACGGTGTCCGCCAAAAGTGTGGCAAAATTAGAATCCCCGACAAATTCCTCAACACTCATCACCCCTAAGTAGATTGCATCGACCCGCTCCAATTGGGCTTGTTTCAAGGCTGAGGAGGCAGCCTCGGCCATCATCTTTTCAAGGGGCTCTTTGGATCTCCCGAATTTTGTCATGCCCACGCCTGAAATATAGACGTCCATGAGTCTTTTCCATCCCTTTATTTGAATCTTACAACAAAAAATTTCGTTTTAATAGGTAGATTTATGGCTAAAACTCATCCTTCTTAACAAGGGCTTGAAGAGGTTTTCTATCCTCAATATGGGTTAAAACTGGGGGCCGGATGAGATACATTATTTATGTAACTCATTAAAATTATTGCGATTCTACTTGTGAAAAAAAATATTTTGACCTTCTTGAGAATGAATATTATATTAATTCTAGACGGAAGGGTGGATATAATATACTCGTGGTGGCACGAGCAAAGATAATTAAGGAAGCGCCCCACCTCTAAAACCTAGATTAAATTCTAGTTTGACACTAAGAATAAAGTCCACAGGCACAGAGATATGGACGAGATCAATTATCAGAAATTCTTGACGACCAAGATCGGCGATCTGGAACTGGATGTCGACGAAAGTTTAGCATCTCCCCTCAAGAGATTGAAGAAGGAACTCAGAGAACATCGAATTCTCCTATGGCCTGACTTCTATTTTGGAAATGAGTGGGGATGTGTAAACAAGAGGATTTCTATCAGCATCCCTTTCTATTTAGCCACGCCCGACTTGGAAGATCTTGAAGGAGATACACCGACGAATGATGAGATGATAAAAATTCTCCGGCATGAAACAGGCCATGCGGTGAATTATGCCTATAAACTTTGGCAGCGAAAGGATTGGAAGGAAACGTTTGGGGATTTTCATAAGAAGTATCGGGATGGGTATCTCTACCGAGTAAATCCCTGGTCGAAGAGTTATGTCAGGCACCTCCACTATCTCGGGGATCCTCACTACGCTCAGAAGCATCCCGATGAGGATTGGGCGGAGACCTTTGCCATCTGGCTCGACCCCCGGTCCCATTGGGGAGTGAAATATCGAAACTGGCCGACCGCGCTGGAAAAATTGTCGTACGTGGATCGGTTGATAGAAGAGATTGCCGGGAGAGAACCTTTGAATGGGGAAAAGAAACAAGATGGAATGTATACGATGATTGAAGAGACGGTATCGGAGTGGTGGGGATTAGACGGGGAAATCCTGGATCAAGAACTCCAAGAATATCTGACCGATATGAACGAGCTCTTTGTGAAACCGGGGAATGGATGGAGAAATCTTCTTCCGGCGTGGAAGTTTATTCGGAAGCACGCAAGACCCCTGACCGAACAGGTGAGTCTCTGGATCTCAGGGTCCAACAAACACACTGTTCGAAAAAGGCTTCGCCAATGGGAGGCTATCTGCAAAAATGAATCGCTGGGGTACCTTCCTGAAGATGAAGAAAAGAAGATGATCGAATTGACCACCCTCCTCACCTACTATGTTGTAGATGGCGTTCATCACTTCCGCAATTGATCTCATTTTGCGAAAATGCTGCAAAATGCCCCATCCTGTGCCTGCCTGCCGGTAAGGAAGGGCAGCTTCACTCTTCTCGCCGGTCGCCCTCACCCCGAAGCTAACCCTAAGCATCTATACTGGCCTGTCGAGGGATTGACTTAAAACTCGCGGTTAGGTAAAAAGGGAAGGTGGATCGGTTCAAAATCCCTTTATTTCCCGCTATTTTCTTTTTCCTTCTTTCTTTCCCTCTTTCAACCGTTCAAGCCACGGAATATTATGCCCTCCGCGTCGCCGGGTCTGACTGCACTCTCTGCCACGCGGACCCTAAAACAGGGTCATTGGATCAGGTAGGAGCCCAATTCCAGGAACACGGGTATCGATATCCCCTGACTTGGAATGGGGTATTCTTCCACTTTCTTGGAGCATTCACCCTCTTTCTTTTGCTCTTTGGCTTTTATCTTCGATATCGCTTCTGGCGTCGCGGAAAGGGTGAAGGGAAATGGAGCCGGTTGAGGGAGAGATGGAAGGGCCTGTTCATCTACGTCGTGGGACACCGTGGAGTTTTGAGAAGCCCTTTCCCCGGGATAAGCCACCTTCTTCTCTTTTGGTCTTTCGTCATCTTGAGTTTTTCGATTCTCATCGTCCTCGTTCAGGAATATTTATCCTTCCCCCTCTTGGGAATCAGATTCTTTGGTTTCAAATCCTATCCCTATTACCGTTCGATTTTAGATCTGATGGGTATCCTCGGATTGATTGGGACGATATCCCTCGCCTGCAGAAGGTACCTCGGGAGACCCAAAGAGTTGGACAATCAACGAACCGATGCCATCTCCCTTCTTCTTCTCTCTTTTGTTTTTCTGACAGGTTTTTCATTAACAGGAGTTCGGAATCAAATTTACCAATCGCCCTGGTCCCAATGGGCGCCCGTGGCTTCGTTCACGGGACGGATTCTAAAATTTTTTTTTAAAGAAGAGGCTAGCCTGAAAGCCTGTTTTTCTGCGCTCTGGTGGGCACATATCTTCCTTTCTTTAACCGTTTTATCCTATACTCCTTTCTCAAGAATCTTTCACCTTTTTTCTTCTCCTCTCAGCATCTTCTTCAGAAATTTGGATGCCAAAGGAGCTTTGGCCTCCATCGATCTGGAGGCTTCAGAGACCTACGGCGTTGGAAGGATGGAAGAGTTTTCACGGAGAAATCTTTTGGAACTGGACGCCTGCATGCGGTGCGGTCGCTGTCAGGAGGCGTGCCCGGCCCATCTTAGCCAGAAACATCTCAATCCCAAAAAGGTCATACAGGACTTAAGACACCATATGGAAAGGTCCTCAAGAGAGAGAGACCGACTTCACCTCATCGGTGATGTGATAGTCGAAGAAGTCATATGGGAATGCACCACCTGCCGGAACTGTCTGGAGCATTGTCCGGTTTTTATCGAACCCATGGTCAAGCTGATTGACCTCCGGAGAAATCTTGTCCTCCATCATGGCAAGATTCCGAGAGAGACCCATTTCGCCTTTCGGAATCTTGAACGAAAGGGAAACCCCTGGGGGTTCGATCCGGAGAAGAGGATGTGGTGGACGAAGGAATTGGGAGTGAAAAATGTTAGCCCGGGAGAAAAGGTAGATATTCTGTTCTGGGTTGGATGCTACGGCTCTTATGACGACCGAAATATTAAGGTGGCCACTTCCTTGATTCACATTTTAAACAGAGCCGGCTTGGATTTCGGTGTGCTCGGAACTTCAGAATGGTGTTGCGGCATTGACCTAAGAAGAATGGGAAGCGAGTATCTCTTCCAGGTCAATGTGGAAAAGAACATGAATCGACTTCGGCAGGTGAAGTTTCAGAAAATCCTCACCACTTGCCCTCACTGTTTTAATACGCTGAAGAATGAATACCCACAATTTGGGGCCAACTTTGAAGTAATCCATTATACGACTCTGTTAGAGGAGCTGATTCAAAGCGGGAAGATCGCTATGACTTACGGGGACAGGGTTAGAAAGATAACCTATCATGATTCTTGCTACCTCGGTCGCTACAACGGTGGTTATGAACCGCCTCGAAAGATATTGACAACGATACCCGATGTTACACTTATAGAGATGGAGCGAAGTCGAGAGAAGAGCTTCTGCTGTGGAGGAGGCGGATGTCACATGTGGATGGAAGAGAAGGCAGGGAGGCGGATCAATGAGACGCGGGTGAAGCAGGCAGAAAGCACAGGGGCCGAAATCTTGGCCACGGTTTGTCCCCTCTGCATGATCTCCCTCGACTCGGCGGTCAGGGTATTGAACCTAGATGGGAGGATTCGGGTAATGGACATTCTGGAACTGGTCGAAGAGAGAGTGAAATCGGGAGAAAATGGGGATTGCTGATTGCGGAATGTGGAATTAAATCCGATATCCGAAATTTACAATTTGTAATAGGACATTTCGCAATCCGAATTCCCTGCCCGCCCGAAGCCGCTTCGGCGAAGGCAGGCGAAATCCGAAATTCAATCACAGGATCACCGTTTTTTTGATGATCTTGATAATCTCGGCTGGTTCATCGATCAACTGAAGGATTTCCAAATCTGAGGGTGAGATCTTTCCCTCCTTCAGCACCACTTCCTTCATCCAGTCCAACATGCCTTTCCAATAGTTTGACCCAACCAAGATCACGGGAAAAGGTCTAATCTTGTGTGTCTGGATGAGTGTCACCGCTTCAAACAGCTCATCCATAGTTCCGAACCCGCCGGGAAGAATGATATAGGCGACCGCGTATTTGACAAACATCACTTTCCGGACGAAGAAATAGCGGAAGTGCAGAGTGATGTTGGCATAAGGATTAGGCTTCTGTTCCTGCGGAATTTCGATGTTGAGGCCGATGGAATTGCCTCCGGCAGAGGCAGCGCCCTTGTTGGCCCCTTCCATGACGCCGGGCCCTCCTCCCGTGATCACGCCGAATCCGTTCTCCGCAAGGAGCCGGCCAATTTGCTCCGCCTTCTCGTAGACTTCATCCCCGGGTTTGACTCTCGTGGATCCAAAAATGCTTACCGATGGATGGTATTTCCCGAGGGCTTCGAACCCCTCCACAAATTCTGCCATGATGTGAAACATCCTCCAGGATTCACTGGCAGCAATCTCGTTGATCACGTACAGTTGATCCACCATGTTTCCTCCTTTTCCCGCGATTCGCGACTCGTGCGTCATGACTAGGAAATCAATTTCATTGATTAATTTGAGATTTTATATTAGGTGAAAGAGAGTTTAAAGTCAATGAGCATAAAGAAAAGTTACAACCGAATCCCTCCTACCCTCCCTTTGCAAAAGGGAGGAATTCCCCCTCTTTGGTGTCATTTTTCTGCCTTTAGGCAGGCAAAGAGGGGTTAGGGGAGATTTTCATAACAATATGTCGTTTCAATTGTGGCTCATTAAAGGTTGTTGGGGGGATGAGGACTTGAAGATTGAACAGGCTGATGACTCGATACGTAGGTGCAAGGAGTTGAAGGAGAGCGTCATGAAAGCAAAGACCGCATTTTTTCTGATATTGTTGATCGGTGTGCTTTTGTTGAAGGTACCAGGAGAATGCCTAGCCGGGGTAGTCGTTGAACAGGTGGTGAGGGATAGGGACGGAATCTCCTCAAGGGCTTTGCTCTATTTTTCGGACTCCCGATTTCGAGCAGATCATGAGCCGCGCGGAATGACAACGATCCTGGACTTCAAGGGTGATGGGTTGATGATGATTGACCACCGGTCCAAGAGTTATGTCGAAGTCAAACTTTCCCAGTGGGAAAGAGAAGTAGCAAAGCGGCTCAAAAAAGAATTTCCGAGGATAAAACCCAAGGAGAGGAAGATCGCCGTCAGAAAGACCGGCCGAACGGCTGTCATCAATGGTTTTCAGACGGAACAGATTGAGGTCTTGGCAGACGATGAGCTGATTGAAGAGAACTGGGTGACTCGCGACGTGGAGATGAAAGAGATAGAAAAAGTGATGGATCGAGTGGCCCAAGGGTTTTCAAAAGATTTCAGGCTCGGGATGAAAGAAGGCCGAGAAATCTATGAGAAGCTCAAGCCTTACGGGTTTCCCATTTTGATCAAAGACCACGCGGTCACTTATGGGTTGGGGCCGATTGACCGGGTAGAAGTCAAGAAAATCGAGAAGAGGGAATTGAAGGATGATGTTTTCCTTCCGCCTGCCGACTATCAAAAAATTATCCCGGAGCCGTCAAAAAAGTAGGGAAGGCGACAGTAACCTCTCGGACGCAGTTGGATCGAAGTGGTCTCCCCTCCGAAACCTTGGCCGGGACGTGCCCCGTAAGCCACGCCTTGCAGGCCGGGTCAAGTGGCACAATATGAAAGGAAACTACACTTCCGGGAAGCCCCGGCCTGTGGCCAGAGAGCTTCACATTGCGGATCATTAGCCACCCCGATCCTGAAGATAGGATTTCCGAGGGATTACGGGCGATAGTTGATTTTTGGATGATGGGTGTTAGTATAAGAAAGAGGGAGCATTTTTTGGAAGAGGAGGTTTCCATGATGTCATTAGTCAGTAAACCCGCCCCAGATTTTGAGTTGGAAGGCTATTTTAACGGACAATTCAGCCGGTACAAATTATCGGATTACAGAAAGAAATGGGTCCTTCTCCTTTTTTATCCCCTTGATTTTACCTTTGTCTGCCCCACGGAAGTGCTTAACTTCTCTTCGGCCGCAGAAAAATTCACCAAGCTCGATTGCCAGATCTTCGGAATCTCGGTGGACTCCGTTTATGTCCATAAGGCCTGGGTGGATACCAAGCGGGAGGATGGGGGCCTCGGCGGCAGCCTTAACTATCCGCTTCTTTCCGACCTGAATAAAGTGACGGCACGAGATTACGGAATCTTGATGGAGGATGAGGGGGTTTCCCTTCGAGGACTTTTCTTGATCAGTCCGGAAGGGGTAATCATGCACTCCACGATCAATAGTCTCTCTGTTGGTCGCTCCGTAACGGAAGCCATGCGAGTTATGAAAGCCTTCCAATTTGTCAGCTCCCATGAAGGTCAGGTTTGTCCTGCAGACTGGGAAGACGGGAAAGACACGATGGTTGCAAATTCTGACGGTATGAAAGAATACCTCACGAGCCACTAATTTGGACAAATAAATCGGATGATACCGAATTTGACGAATATCCGATTTATTCGGTCACATTCGGTCTATTCGTAGACAGAGGAGCGGGATGGAACAGTTAGAAAGATGGTTTCGGGAGAAGCAGGCGGAGAGAACGATCAACGCTTTGAAGAAGAATAATTTTGAAGCCCTCTATGTTTCAGATTCGAAAGCCGCAGTTGAAGCAGTGATGGAACAGATACCCGATGGAGCCACCGTAGGAGCAGGAGGATCCGTTAGCCTTACTCAGATTGGATTGTTAGATTCATTAAAGAATCGGAAGATCCAGCTCATCTTACCTTTACAACAGGCGCGAAGCGATGAAGAAAGGCTTGAATTGTTCCGTAAATGTTTTTTCGCGGATGTCTTTCTTGCAAGCACCAATGCCGTGACAGAGGATGGAAAATTGTATAATGTGGATGCCACCGGCAATCGGGTGGGAGCCATGTTCATCGGACCGAAGAAGACGATCATCGTCTGTGGAGTGAACAAGATCGTCAAGGATCTCGAAGCCGCAGAAAAAAGGGTCAGAGAATGGGCAGCTCCACAGAATGCAAAGCGGCTGGGCCGAAAGACCCCGTGCGTTGAGACAGGAGTTTGCTCGGATTGCAGCTCATCGGATCGGATCTGTAATATCTATGTGACCCTGGCCAAAAGGCCCGCTCGCACCGAAGTGGTCGTGATCATGGTAGGAGAGGATTTGGGGATCTAATCTGGAATGCGGAATGCAGAATGCGGATTGCGGAATTGATTAATCTTTAGGCTTTGAGCTTTCAGCTTTGAGTTATGCGCGCTGCGCCTTGTCCAGGAGGATCCGAGCATCGACGGCAATAGCCCCTTTTTCAAGAACCTTCACAGGATTGATATCGATCCCTTCGATTTCAGGGAAATCCGTCACTAACTGGGAAAGCCTTAGCAGGTTTTCAATGAGCGCCCTGATGTCGAGAGGCTTTTCCCCCCGAATACCTTTGAGAATGGCCGATGTTTTCAAATCCGAGATCATCTCCTCGGCCTCGGAACGGTTAATCGGAGCTACCCGGAGTGAAATTTCCTTGAAGACCTCTACATAAATTCCCCCCAATCCAAAAAGGAGCACAGGACCGAAGGAAGGATCGTGTTTCGCTCCTAAGATGACCTCCTTTCCTTCTGAGACCATCTTCTGAACCAATACTCCGGACGAAGGCCCTTTTACAAGTCTTTTCATCTTGTCATAAGCTTCCTCTGCTTCTGATTCTCGGTTGATATTGAGCACGACCCCCCCGACATCAGACTTGTGCGAGATTTCCGGAGAGGCGATCTTAAGGGCGACGGGAACTCCTATTTTATTCATCACCTTTTTCAAATCCTCTTTTTGGTTGACAGCTTGATAATCCGCCACCGGAATGCCGTAGGCCTGGAGAACTTCGAAAGCCTCGGTAAGGAGGAGATCTCTACCCTCTCCTCGGGCCGTTTGAAGAAGCGATTTGACCCGGCCACGGTCCACGCGATAGGCAATCGGCTTTTCCTTCAAAACGTTCTGCTTCCGGTAATATTCCCTCGAAACTGCCAAAGCACTTAGCGCCTCACTGGGCTCCGTGAAGATGGGATAGTCGAACGTCCTCTTGATAAACGCCAGTTCTTCTTCTTCGGTAAAGTAACAGAGCGCCACCGGCTTTTGATGACGGAAGGAGAGTTCCTTTACCGCATGAATCAACCTGCGGGAAGGCTCTTTTTCCTCTCCTGCGGAGCCATGCTGGAAAAGGATTCCGTCCACACCCTTAATTCTTAGAGCCTGATCAAGGATCTTCGTATACAGGTCGAAGTCGAAAAGATCCCCCAAATCGAGAGGGTTGGTGGGTTGGATCACTTTTGCTCTGAAGTAACTTTGAATTCGTCCTGTAAAGTTCTTTGCCAGGGGAAAGAGTTTGAAGCCGTAGCGTTCCGCAGAATCCGCGGCGACGATGGCAATGCCTCCGGAGCGCGAAAGGACGATCAGGTTATTTCCCTTCATGGGTGGAAGGGAGAGGATCTTTACAGCACTGGCAAAGAATCGAAAATCTCTTGCCCTGATGATATCCGCCTGCCTCAATGCCGCGTCGACCACTCGATCGTCGTTCGCCAAAGCCGCCGTATGAAATTTGGCGATATGGTGGCTTCCTTCTCCAATATTGGCCTTGTGGAGGATAATCGGCTTGGAGGTGGATCGGGCAATCTCCATTAATTCCCTTCCTCTTTCAAGGCCCTCAAGGTAAAGACCGATGATTTCTGTCTGCGGGTCTTGGATCACATATTTGAGGTAATCAATCTCATTGAGATCCAGTTTGTTCCCCATGCTCACCATCTTGGCTATCCCCACATTGGCGCTGGCAAGGAGGTTGAAATAGGAGATGGTTACCCCGCCGCTCTGAGCGAGGACGGAGACTTTCCCTTTGTTGACCGCTTCCTGCATCAGCTTGACGAAGGGGACGACAAAACCGTTTTCAAGATTGATGAGCCCGATTCCATTCGGCCCGACGATTCGAATCCCCCACTTCTTGGCAATCCGAAGGATCTCTTGTTCTAAACGGGCCCCCTCCTCGGAAAATTCCCTGAACCCGCCTGATTCAACGACCGCCCATCGAATCTTTTTCCGGCCGCAGGCTTCCAGTATCCCTGGGATCGTGGAAGCAGGGGTGAGGATCACCGCCACATTGATCCCTTCTCTGAGATCCTCCATAGACGTATAAATTTTTCTTCCGAAGAGAATTCCTTCTTTCTTACCTACGATGAAGATCTCGCCATTGAATTGGAATTTGAAGAGGTTTTCAACGATGATTCTGGCCAGATTGTCAGGCCTTTCTGAAACGCCGATGACGGCCACCGATTTCGGATAAAAGAGTTGTTCCACTTTTTGTTCCTCCTCCAGGGGAAAATATATACCGGAGAAAATAGGTTTTCAACAAAAAAAGGTATCTACAACTGGAAGAAATGGAAAAAAATGTTGAAAATTGGCGACATGCTGTGTATAGTGAAGTGATGGAGCATAAATGGTTAGTCAGGTGCCTTATTCTTTTTTTCCTGTTTCTTGTGATTTCCCCAAGTTTTCATCATCACAATCATTTTGGTACCGATCCCGATTGCCATTTATGCATGCTAAGCCTCCATCGTTCGCAGTTTATTCTTCAGGATACCTTCCAGCTCCCGGCGCCAATCTCCGAGAAACTACCTCTGTTGTTGCAAGGGCGAGATATCTTATTCTCCATAGATCGGAGCGTTCTTTCCAACCGATCGCCTCCCGCATAAATGACAAGACCAGAATATAATTCCTCAATGTCATAGGATCATGTGATGTCCATCAGTCTCTTTTTTCTTGTTGATGATCACAGGACATGGAAATAATCCTCTCTTAAATCGAGGTATCGAATGCATGGAGGGATCAAAATGAAAGCAATTCTTATTTCGATCATTATGGTCTTTGTCTTTTATTCCAGTGGGTTCGCCCAGACTTTGGAGGAGCGCATCAAGATCCTTGAGGAGGCCCTTAAAAAGCAGGAACAGACGATAAAGGAGCAGCAGAAGGTCATAGAAGAGTTGAAAACTGAGATGAAACAGGGAAAGCCTTCAGAACAACAGGCAGTAACCCCACCCAAGGAGGCCGCCCCACCTCTTACAGCACAGGAAACGGAGAAAAAGTCCACCCTTGAACAGGTCCAGCAGCAGGTACAGCAGTTGAAAGAGGAGGTGGGTCAGGTGGTCGAGGCGCAGAAGAAGAACATTCTGAGCGTTTTCAATCCGGCCATCGGACTGGTAGGTGAGTCGATCCTCTCCTATCGCAGCCGGGGGTCGAATGAGACGGGCAGCGACCGGCCTGGCGGGTTCGACTTCAACCAGCGTTCGGTGGAACTGAACCTGGCCGGATCGGTCGATCCGTTTGCGCGTGGTTATGCGGTGATCAATGCCTCTGCCGACCCTGTTACTGGCGAAGCTACGGCGCAGGTGGAAGAGGCTGCGATCCAAACGACCTCACTGCCGTGGAACCTGACGCTTAAAGCCGGAATTTTCTTCGGTGAATTCGGCCGGTTATCGTACATCCACGATCATGAATTACCTTTTGTGAATCGTCCACTGGTGCTCGACAATTATATCGGTGGGGAATCGAAGACAGATGGGGTGCAGCTCAACTTCCTGCTGCCGATCCCGCATTACGTGAGCCTGACAGTGGGGGTGGGCGACCAGTTCGGCGATACACCAAACGCTGTCGGTAACTTCCGTCACTTCGATGAGTTGAACTTTTGGGGCCGCGCGTCGACGTATTTCGACCTGACACCTGACGTCTCACTCGAAACCGGCGTTTCAGGCCTGTGGACCCCAAGTGAAGAGGATCGTGGTGGCGTGTTTGTTCAACCCGACGGCAGCATACTCACCGAGCGCAGGCGCCTCGTGGTGGGAGCAGACTTGATGGTACGCTACCAGCCGCTGCGTAACAATCAGTTCCAGAGCCTCACCTGGGGCACGGAACTCCTTTACAGCGACAACCGTTATCTCGATAATCCTACTGGGATTCCGGGGGGCCCCGTGTTCAACCGAGACGTTGGCTCGTTTGGCCTGTACTCGTATCTCGCCTACAAGCTCCATCGGCAGTGGATTGTGGGGTGTCTGTTTGACTGGATGGAGAATCCGCAGAATAATGCTGACAAAACCAGTGCGTACTCTGCGTGGATCACTTGGGCCATCAGCCACTGGAATCAGCTGCGGCTTCAATACACGTACACCACTCACAATGCCTTGTCTGGCCTGAAGAATGATAATGCCATTTACCTGCAATGGGCCTGGATCATCGGGTCACACGCGCATGGGTGGCAGGAACGTTAACTCCTGAGGGGAGGAATCAAATATGAAATCGAGACTGATCTGTTTGTTGTCAATCATCCTGCTTATAGGGGTGTTCTGTGCGGGGGCGAGGCCCGCTCACGCGGCCAAAATTCGCATCGTCGCAACGCTGACTGATTTGGCCGACCTTGCGCGGAATATTGGCGATGACCTGGTTGAAGTTCACAGCTTGGCTACGGGTGTAGAAGACACGCACGGGGTTCCGATGAAGCCGAGCTTTGTGCCGATGATGAACCAGGCGGACCTTCTGCTCCTGGTGGGGTTTGAATGCGAACACGCCTTCCTGCCTGGGTTGCTGGAAGCGAGCAAGAACCCGCGCATCCAGAGGGACAGGGCCGGATACATAGACTGCTCGAAGGGCATCATCCCTCGTGACGTCCCCAAATCAACCGAGCATTATGCGGGCGATGTTCATCCTTACGGCAACCCGCACTACATGCTCGATCCGGTATTGGCAAAGACCGCAATCCAGAACATCTACAACGCGCTCGTGGAGTTCGCTCCCCAGTATCAAGGGGAATTCACGCGAAACCGCGATGCCTACCTCGCCAAGCTCAACGCCAAGATTGCTGAGTGGGAAAAGGAAGTAAAGCCACTCAAGGGGGTAAAGTTCGTATCCTACCACGAGCACTGGCCATATTTCGCGGATCGATTTGGACTGGACTACTTCGGCACAATTGAACTACGGCCGGGCATCGATCCGACACCGCGTCACATTGAGGAATTGATCGCCAAGATGAAGGTCGAGCATGTTCCAATCGTCGCACGCGAGCCACAATTTCCCGAGAGGGTGCCGAAGCGCATCGCCGAACAGACCGGTGCAACTCTGATAACGCTGCCCATCATGCCTGGTGGCGTGCCGAACACGGAAACATATATTAAAATGATGGATTACATCATTCACACCATGGTCGGTGCCGTACAAAGCAGGAAATAAACACGCAAAGAGCGGGTCCGCTCTGCATTATCCGGGCGGACCCCACTCAACAGACATATGAATAAAGCCTTCATCACACTGGACAATCTGGGTATCGGCTACAATGGCCAGCCCGTGCTGTCCGGGATTTCGGTGTCGATTGCTAGGGCCAGCTTCACCGCCATTCTCGGTGCGAATGGCTCGGGGAAATCGACTCTGCTCAAGACACTGCTTGGACTGCTTCCACCCCTTGCGGGCCACATTGACACTGGCACATCGGGAGGCGCCCCGCTCGTGTTCGGTTACGTCCCTCAATCCATTCAGTTCGATCCGATTTATCTGCTAACGGGGTTTGATGTCGCCCTGATGGGTACGTTCGGGCGTGTCCGACCTGGGCATTTTGTCCCGCCAATCGAGCGTGCCTTCACGCGTGAATGCCTGGCCGCGGCGGGAGCTGAGGAGTTTGCCCAGAAGCGGTTTGCCGAACTTTCCGGGGGCCAGAAACAACGCGTGCTTATCGCCCGCGCCCTGACGGCGCGGCCTGACGTCCTGATGCTCGACGAACCAACCGCGGGCGTGGATCCCGCAGCGACACATGCGGTACTGGATTTCATTTCCCAGATTATCAAGGAAAGGGAGATTACGGTCCTGCTCGTCACGCACGACTTTGCGTTGGTTCGCGAGCATGCCCAGCAGGTCATCTGGCTTCACGAGGGCATGGTGCTCCAAGGAGCTGCCGAAGACCTGCTTACGCCCGAACGCATGGCGGAGATTTTTAAAATAGGGGTCGGCTGACATGGAAGCGTTACGTCAGATCCTCTCGCCTGATTTTCTCCTGCGTAACTCGGTTTATACCAGTGTGCTGGTCGGTTTCGCTTGCCCGCTCGTCGGTGTCTTTCTCGTAATGCGCCGGCTGGTCTTCATGGGCGTAGCACTGCCGCAGATTTCCTCGACAGGTGTCGCTATTGCGCTCTCCCTTCCCTTGTGGCTCGGATTCCGTCTGGCGGGTCATCCCTCAGAGAGCGCGCACGCCCTTGCGTTTGCCGGCTCGATGACATTCTCGCTGGCCGCGATCCTGGTGCTGGCTGTCCTGGAACGGCGCGGTCGTGGTCAGCCCGAAGGTCGACTCGGCACCGCATACGTCGTAGCTGCTGCGTTGAGTATTTTGTTGCTGGCCAAAAACCCTTACGGCGAGATCGGCTGGCTTGATATGCTAAAAGGGGAGGTTATCACCATCTCCAATTTCGATCTTGCGTTGACAGCAGCAACGCTTACGCTTGTCCTCGCAGCGTTAGGACTGTTTTACAAGGAGTTGCTCCTTGTCTCATTCGACCGGGAAACCGCCATTACACTTCGCAAGAACGTTGTTTTCTGGGACGTGCTGCTCTATATACTGATCGGCATAACGGTCTCGATGGCAGTGCTCAGTGTCGGTCCGCTGATCGCGTTCGGGTTCCTATTGATCCCTGCGCTAACCGCGCACTTATTCGCGCACAATATGCGCCAGTTCACGGTACTGGCTTCACTGATCGGTGGTATGGCAGCCTTCCTCGGTTTCTGGGTCTCATATCAATACGATTTGCCCGTAGGCCCAACCGATGTCGTCCTCCTCGGCCTGCTCTACGGAGCTGCCTGGGCTATCGCCAAGCTTCTCCCCGAAGGCTCACGGGCATCCCGCAAAACTTAGGTTGAAGAGGGGGATACCGAAATGCGAAATGTGTTGCGATTCCCGCTCATGTTCATAGCCTTTGTACCACTCCTTCTCAGCTGGCCGCACACGCCTGAGTCAGCGGAACAGAAGGAGATTCGAGTCCACCTCCTGACTCTGCACAAGGCGCCCGTTGTTATCGCAGAGAAAAGGTTTGTAGACAATGGAGACGGTACGGTTACGGACACGAAGCGAAAAATAATGTGGCAGAAGGGCGATAATGAGAAGGAGGTTGCATTCGAAGAGGCCCAGAATTACTGTAAGACTTTACGGTTGGGTGGCTATACTGATTGGCGTCTGCCCAACCCCGACGAACCAGACACCGCAGTGGTCGTCGAATTGATGATGCGCATGCATTCACGCGATGCCTATGCCTATTTTGATCTCTATTGGTCATCCGACCCCACGGTCTTACTCCCATTCAATTATCACCCCTCTCAAGGAAAAGAAATCTCGAGGGTATACTTTGCAAGGGAGCGCGCCAGGGGCTTCGTCAGAGCTGTCCGTTCATTGGAGACTGCCAAACCTCATGGCGATAGTGAAAACAACACCCCAGTGCAGCCGGGGCAGCAGGTGATTGCAAATGCCCTGGTGCTTCCATTCACTACAGAGCAGTAACAAGTATTTGACCGACAATGAGCTAAACATGGCGCCATTGATGGACGACACAAGTTCCATTCATTCCGGGCTTGACCCGGAATCCAGTGTTTTCCTGGATTCCCGCTTTCGCGGGAATGACGACCTTTACCTAAAGTAGCAGGAACAAATAGATGATTCGCGCTGTTGTCGATTTCGCTTTGAGCCACCGCTGGTTCATGCTGGCGTTCGGGGTCTTTCTATTCGGCATGGGCATCATTCAGTTCCACCATCTTTCGATCGAGGCCTATCCCGACGTCGCCAATAACTATGCCTGGATCATCACACAGTGGCCGGGCCGAGCCGCAGAAGAAGTCGAGCAGCAAGTCACCATCCCTATTGAAAACGTGATGAGCGG
>Ga0187772_10000122_pt1 | contig 30634 bp, 32 predicted proteins | sample 0116_SJ02_MP15_2_FD_133137 | JGI IMG/M metagenome (GOLD analysis project Ga0187772, IMG submission 133137) | Tropical peat soil microbial communities from peatlands in Department of Meta, Colombia - 0116_SJ02_MP15_20_MG | ecosystem: Environmental > Terrestrial > Soil > Wetlands > Peat | place... | reverse complement strand
TTATCCCGGCCCATCGTCCGACTTTTGACTCCACGCCGTCGGCACCGATCACGACTTTTGCGCGGATATCAAAGTTCTCTCCAAGTTGGTTGATTTTGACGCCTTGTACCACGTCGTCTTCCACGATGAGCCCTGTCGCGCGGGTGCGCACCATGACGTGTGCTCCAGCCCGGGCTGCGCTCTTTGCGAGTTCCCGATCGAAGAGTTTGCGTTCCAGGACGTAGCCTACTTCGCTTCCGACGAGCTCCTCCGATAACTCAACCATCGTACCATCGGGGGAATAAATTCGAGCGCGGTTTGCCTCACCTGCGATCCATTTCTCGTCAGGCTGGATGAATTTCTGGAGTCCCGTCTTCTTGACGCCTTCGGCGCAGCGCACAGGTGAACCGATCTCCTGTCGCTTTTCTAACAGCAGGACATCGCACTCTTCAGCGGCAGTCCGTGCCGCGATGGATCCCCCTGGCCCCGCTCCGACCACGACGACATCGTACTCGTCCTTCATGGTTCTCTCTCTACCGTTAGGGCTCCTACCGGACAGACCGTTATGCATGTTGCACATGATGTGCACGTGTCGCCTATTCTGAGGCAGGATTCAATGAGTTCGATCGAGTTGGTCGGACAGACGGCGACGCAGGCGCCACAGTGTCCACATCGTTCAATGTTTACCGAGATCATCATTATTCTCCTTCTGGGAAAGTGTTGGTGCGTGAGCACTTAAATGTTGGTGCTTTGATATTCTGAAAATAACGAGCATAATTATCTTCCTATTGGCACCTCCGGTTCCTCCCCCATTTGATAGCAAGTGATGTTTTATCAGCTTCCATGAAGTTGCTTATTTAGATTGGTGGGAGCAACTCAGTGTCTTTCCAACAGCAAATATACGTACCACACACTTACTCGGAAAGAGGATGGTGAAAGAGTACCTATTCAATCTCGATATGACGTATGTAAGAATGTAGGCGTGTTTGACTGATTTTCATCAGGTTATATACTGTTTAGTGAAATCGCTGATTTCCCAGTGCCAAGTAAATCGGATTCATAAATAAAGCAAATTATCGACATTATGTTTATTACAACGTAATATTTTAGCATTAAACTTGTAATGGAACTATTAACCAGTCTGTTTTTGTCTATAATACCCATTTTTTTCGAATCTTTTGCACAGGCAAGATCTCGAGAGGTAATCGCAGTTGTGGTGACCGTTTATCCGTTGGCTTTATGCCCAAATGAATAGGACTTTATGCAGATTTACTGGTGGTTACCGGAGAGACGTCCACAAAAGAGATGATCCACAAGACAATGCCCTCATAAAGCTTCTCTGCATTTCTACTCAAGCAGATAGTAAGAGACAATCGTTATTTCTCCAGATTCATAACTCAAACTATAAATGTAAGTTCTAACTAAAAGGTATTGCAGAGTTTGTATCGTACAGTGCACATAACATAGAACGTATAGTAGATAATATACGGGCGCCATTGAGTGTATAATGTGCGCATAGAGTCATAATTAAGCAAAGGCATCTAAAAATTGTGGATTATAATGGTGAACATCTCAGATCAAGTGCTTAATAATACAAATAGAAAGCTTAGGGCGTTTATCAAGATTTCACGGCCTATTGGCTGGCCTGTAGTGGTCCTAGTAAGCATACTATGCATGATGACATTTCAGGTTGCTTTGCATAATCCGGCGTACCATGTCGGTTTGCATAACCCGAGTTTGATTGGTCTAGCAATTCTCGCATTTTTTTTCACTGCTGCGGGTGGCTATGCTATCAACGATTATGTCGATCGCGAATCAGATGCGATTGTAAAGCCTGATAGACCTATTCCCTCAAATCAGATAACTCCTTTAGGTGCTTTGCAGTTTTCCGCGATAATGTTCATTTCGGCGTTAGTAGTTGGCCTTATGATAAATCCCCTCGCTTTTGGGATTGTTGTATTTAACATTACATTCTTATTAGTATATTCAAGCTTTGTCAAAAAATATTCGGGGTTTTTGAGCAACATAGCTATTGGACTCGTGGAAGGGATCACAATACCTATTTTTGCTGAAGCGGCATTATTTCAAAGAGTAAGTGTTGTTTCACTCAGCTTTATGGGTTTTATTTTAGTGGGAATCGGCATCAACGTGCTGAAAGACGTCGCAGGAGTTGATGGAGATAAGACGATCGGAGTATCTAGCCTCGCTATAAAGCGGGGTAAATGCACGGCAGTTAGGGTTGGTGCTCTGTTCCTCGTAGCTACTGCCATAAGTCTGATAGTTCCGTACGTGGAAGGAGTGGTCACCATTGCCTACCTGATTCCAATGGCCTTAATGGGTGTCATAATCCTTCATGTAGCATCGTCCCTTTTTAAGAAGACAGACTCTCAAGATGTGAAAAAGCTTTTGAAAAGATTCAGGACATCTTTATTAGTCTTGTTTCCCTTAGCATTACTAGCCGGCACGTTTCTTTTACGCTGAACGTGAAATAATTCAACTGTGGCCAAACGTTAAGGGAGTTGCAAAAGAAGCTCACGAAATGGACATTAACAAAAAATAAGAGAATAGAGAGAAGCGGGCCACACGCTAAGCGAGGTTCCATTGCACACCTCATATAAATCATTAATTTCAACTACTCATATAACACGTGAAATTACAATATGCATCGATAAAAGTTATTTACCGAGTGGTGCCTTTAGATGTTTACGCAACTGAACACAAAATTAAGAGCTTTCGTACGGCTTGTGAGATTTCCGTATTGGCTCCTGCTAGGGATTATCTGTGTACTATTGATGATGGTATTCCAGAGGGGGTCGTATAATTTCGAATTAATGGGCTTAGCCTCCATTACAGTGGCTTTAACTTCGATGGGTGGGTTTGCCATTAACGACTACTTCGACCGCGAATCGGATGCGATTGTAAAGCCTGATAGACCTATTCCCTCGAATCAGATAACTCCTTTAGGTGCTATACAAATTTCCACGATGTTATTCCTTGCTGGATTAGGAATCGCCGCCGCGATAAACCTCCTCGCCCTCGGAATCGCTGCATTTGCTATTGTTTTTTTAATACTGTATGCAGCATTTTTTAAACGCCGTTCAGGGTTCGTAAGCAACATCGTCATAGGCCTCCTAGCAGGAACAGTAATTACCCTTTTTAGTGAAGCATCGGTACTTAATACAGTGAGTATTCTTTCGCTCTGCTCCATAGGTTTTTCCTTGTTAATAGCGGGTCGTAACGTGTTTAAGGACGTCGCTGGAGTAGAAGGAGATATGAAGATAGGAGTATCTAGCCTCGCTATAAAACAGGGAAAGCACACTGCAGCGAAGGTTGGCGTACTCCTGTGCTTCTTCGCTATCATAACTTCGCCCCTCCCATATTTCGTGGGAGTGGTGAGTGTAGCCTATCTCGTTCCAATAGCCCTAATGAGTTGCATTATCTTCTACGTAGCACTATCCATTTTTAAGAAACCTAGCGTTGAAAATGTGAAAAGGCAACTAAAGATGTTCTCTGCGTCCGAAATCCTGATCCCTGTAGCCTTGGTAGCAGGTATTTTTTTCCTTCGTTGAGCTCAAAACAAGGTACCTATAAGATCGGCTTAAGGTTCCTACGATTAAGGAGGAGTTACGTCTCGCGGATGTTTACCTTTGATCTGATAAAGTTAAGTAAGTGGTTCTTCTGAGCTAACTTGACGGTTGTGTATTCGAATCTTCAAGAGAGCATATACGCCCAGTGTGCAACTTCACCAACGACTAACGCCGAAACGAATGTGAAGATTTGACCGCCCAAAGCCCATCGCTATTTAAGATCCCTTACTACGACCAGACGTGGCGAGATACGCAACTTAGAGCGGATAGAGCGGCGCAATTCAGTGACATTATTAAAATATAAACGTTTAAAAATGATCTTTTTTAAAATAGATTGTAATTTTATTTGGGGAAGTTTTTTGAGACCTGAGAGTGGTTATCTTACAAAGAAGTGAGGGATTCCAATGGTTGTACACGTAGCAGTTAATGGATATGGTAATATAGGCAAACGGGTAGCTGATGCAATAGCCAAGCAAGATGATATGCAATTGGTTGGCGTTTCAAAAACCCGTCCGAATTTTGAGGCATTCATAGCAGTTGAAAAAGGGTATCCTCTGTACGCTTCAGAAACCGATAAGCTTGACGCTTTTAAAACAGCAGGTTTAGATGTTTGTGGAACGACAGTCGAGATGCTGAAAGAAGCTGATGTTGTCATCGATGCTACACCAGAAGGATTGGGCGCACAGAACCTTGAGCGCCTCTACAAGCCAGCGGGCATAAAAGCAATATTCGAAGGTGGAGAGAAGCATGACGCGATAGGGGCGTCGTTTAACGCATATTGTAACTATGAGCAGAACCTAGGCAAAGAGTATGTAAGAGTTGTTTCCTGCAACACAACGGGATTATGTCGAACCCTTTACGCGGTACATAAGGTCGCAGGTATTAAAAAAGTTAGAGCAGTCCTAGTACGGAGAGCAGCTGACCCTATTCAGATAAAAAAAGGTCCAATTAATGCGATTGTGCCCAATCCTCCGACTGTCCCTTCTCACCACGGGCCTGACGTCAACACGATAATGCCAGAGTGGAAAATATTAACGATGGCAGTCCTATCCTCCACTACACTCATGCACGAACATAACATTATGGTAGAAGTGGAACGTGAGGTAACCAAGGAAGACCTGCTCAAAGAATTCTACAGCCTGCGGCGCATCATGCTGGTGCGGGCCAGTGATGGATTAGGTTCGACTGCAGAGCTCGTCGAACTGAGCAGAGACCTCGGGAGACCGAGATACGATTTGTGGGAGATCCCTATCTGGGAAGAGAGCGTGAATGTCGTTGGCAACGAGGTATTCTATATGCAGGGAGTTCACCAAGAAGCAGATATCATCCTCGAGAACGTCGACTGCATCCGCGCGGTGATGGAGATCGAAAAAGATTCATTGAGGTCAATTGAAAAGACTGATAAGTCGATGGGAGTAAGAGGCTCATTCCGTCCTCCCCTGGTTTTAGGAGACGACCCAGCGGAACTGAGAGAGAGACATCAAAAGGCGTGGGGTGTAGAAAGACCTCCGTAAAATCGACATTATTGCCGCCTGACGAGGGGTATCGTCAAAAGAATGATATAAAGAGTTATGGCAGAACGTGGTTCTTTGCAACGATAGATTGAATTTCACCATTTGCCGCTTACGACAATTGTCAGATAGCTTCATTGTACGCATCTTTAAGTCCCTGCCTTTGGACTGTAAACTACACGAATTGCGCTGATGTTGCATACATTATTCATGCTCGCCCCATTAAAGCCTCTATTATCTCTGATATTCACAAGTATTAAGCTCATTTCATAGTCCTCTGTTCTGATAATCCTACAAATCGTTATGGTTGAATGAAATTATGCCCAACCTTTATCCATCCAATATTCGTACTGATGGATCCATGCATCCTTATTAGCCAGAATTAACCGCCTGAAGTATTCTCCCCTTTCTGAGATAGCTCTCTCCTGATCAGAGTACCGACGCTTTGTTTTTATCGCTTCAGCGAGCGTCTTTCCCATAGTAAATGCATTGCCAACTGCGGAATCAAGAGCCTCGGGATTGCCGCCAATGACAGCTCCTACTTCTCCAACGGTCAGCACACCTAACTGGTTCAGGAAATAGTTCATATAGTGGAGCACTTCTTTGTCACCTGAACCTCCTGCAGTGGTTACGGCACATCCATATTTACCAGAAAGCATCTGACAGTGGATGGCGTCAGCCAAGCGATCGATTATTGTTTTGAGTTGGGCTGTCACCCCATTAATATACACAGGCGAGCCGAGTACAAGACCATCTGAAGTGAGAATTTTGTCCCACAAGGCTGCGAGGTCATCTTCTTGAATGCACGTGCCTTCCGCATAACAAACTTGGCACCCAATGCAATATTGTATATCTAATGTGCAGATATCGACTAGTTCCGTCTCTGCCCCCTGCTTTTGTGCCCCGTCGAGAACAGCTTCTACCAACTTTAGCGTTCGACTATTTGTTCCACGTGGACTACCATTTATTCCAAGTATTTTCATCTTTACCCCTCAACTTTACTATTTGATATTTCCTCAGTGACCTATATATGTATCACATAGATAATACGGCCGTAACGGTAAGCCAGATTGGGCTAACTAGATCCGAGGGGGATATTCAGGCTTTGACGCGTGAGAAGTAAAAAGGACTAAAACTTACAGTGAGCTCAGCCCGATTAATTTAATTAGCTACGCTGCTCGTGCATAATGTCGATGTGTCGCAGCGAGAACTGGAGATGCAATCTGTGGCATTGTATGTATATAAACGTACCTTCGTCAATTACGACTCATTTAACTCGGAGGTACACCTTAAAAATTTTTCAGTGCGGTTATTTGATACGAGCCTCCGTTGGTAATCAACACATGACACGTCAGAATGATCCGTGGACGCATATCCAAAAGCATCGCCTTTAACAGACATATACTACTTTGGAAGCTCCAAGCGAGTCTTGGGTTCGTGTTGATAACGGTCTTCTATTTCTGCCCAGAATGGCATTCTCATTATCTCCTCGTAATCATGGAACGTAACAGAGTCTCGTGGAGGCATTGGACGATGCTCTATGAGATCCTCTAGCGCACGTTGAATCGTTCGCGTGACCCGGAAGATTACCGACGTTGGGTAAAGGATCATTGAAAAGCCAAGCCGATAAAGCTCTTCGGGATCAATCCAAGGTGTCTTACCACCTCCCTCTAGAATAGAAGTGGCCAAGGGGGATCCTTTCAGGACATTACCAGTTCGCTCAAGCTCTTCAATACTATGCAGGGCTTCGACATAGACCCCATCAGCGCCAGCCTTTATGTACAGCTCAGCTCTGCGCAGCGCTTCATCCAGACCTAGCGGATCTCGCGCATCGGTACGTGCGAGAATGAACGTATCGGGATTACGCCGGGCAGCAGCGGCGGCCTGAAGCTTCGATACCATCGTCTCCGCAGACACGACCTGTTTGTTGGCCATATGGCCACAGCGCTTCGGCGCGACCTGGTCCTCAATAAAGATGGCAGACGCCCCCATTTCCTCGTAGCCCTGAACCGTGCGCCAGACGTTCTTCGCGTCGCCATATCCATCATCTGCATCCACGAGCACGGGGAGATTGGACGCGGAAATGATATTACGAATGACCATGCTATTCTCCCCATAGTGCGTCATATCAATATCTGGATAAGCGAAATGTGCACCTACGAGAGCAAAGCCACCGATTTGATACGCTGGGTATCCCGCAAGTTGAATCAAGCGCGCTGTAAGCGCATCGTGAGCTACTGGGAGCAATAGAGGAGAGTGCCGATCAAGCACTTCCTTCCAAGCGGGGCGTATTTGGACTTCTTTAGTTTGCTTTCTCATTGATGTTCCCTCGCTCGCTTTCTTAGTCTAATAAACTTGGACTTTTTACCTTTTTCTTTTCCCACCACATTACATTTCGACTCCTTTCGGCGCATTTTTTAAATGCACTTATTGACACTCTAATGGATGTAAACTTACAACTTGCTCTTGGATTCCACTAAAAGAGAGAGCGTTTACACTTATTGCCGAATATTTGATGACCGGTTACTAACCATTTGACAAGATTAGGATGATGAGACAAGCTTATCTGTTCAGCAAGCGCCCTACATTTATCCCCCAATCACACAAATCCGTAGCTGCTTTTGAATATGTGATGTTGCATGCTTTAAAAAATTAACGTGGGGGTGTTGCTACGTTTGAACCTTTTATATTGTTGAGGTAACTGGCTCTACCGTGCCCAAGGTACCCGTTTGGACGCTGTATGCGGACGCATTGGACAAGACCCACTGATAGCTTGGCGTGCTGATGCGCGGTGAGAAGAATGTCGTTGTGCTCCCTTCATTAACGCGGCCCCATCCAAGTCCCGCATATCTAGTGGCGTTGTGGAGGGAGCCATCCCACCACCATCCCGCAAAAATGGTACCACCCAACATATATCCAGGGAGCTTCGAACTCTGCTTGTAGAGTTTACCACTCGGTCCAACCCACGCATCGCCTGTCCCGGTATTGGTGATCGTCCACTGGAGATATGCAGGAGATCCCTGCACACGTTGCACGCTGGTTATGGAGACAACTGGTCCTGGTGACATTACCTTAAAGAACCGCATCATCTCATTATCTTCGTGATCGAGTATATGACAGTGATACACGTAGCCCGGTCCCGCGGTGGCGTCGAACGGGTAGTTTTTGCTCCCATCAGTGGGCGCAAAGCGCATTCTAACGGTCGTGACCTCACCTGGGTATGCCTTTATGGTGTCTTTCCATCCCTGTTCTTGCGGGGGCGGTCCTACCGGACTGCCAGTGAGATACGGCGTAGGCTCCACTGTCGTGGTTGGGTGGTTAAACGGAGGCTCGCCATTTTTTGCCTCCCAGTCTTTGTCGTACGCAGTGACGTTAAATATCTGTCGGCTCACGAGCTGGGGCTGAACGAGGTGCCAATGCATCGGGTGCACATCATCTGTCAGGTTGATGATGACCCAGTCCTCGGTCGTTCCCAGTTGGGGCAGCTCAGAGATCTGTGCAGAACACTTCTGTCCGTCCACAAGGACCTCGAGAGGGTTATCCCCCGGGCCCTCGATTTCCTTCAGTGTGATTATTCTCGTCTTCGTAGAGGTGGGCAAACTGGGAAATGCGCTCGCTAATGTCGGGTTCAGCGTTGCTGGCAGCGTTACGGGCGGGTGTCCAAGTCTGTCTGTCACGGTGAATTGCATGATCTGACCTTCTGTCAGAGGGTCTGGCAAATCACCGTCGGGCATTGGTGCATTAGCCGTATTTTGCAATACGATCTTCGTTCCGGGAGTGAAATTTGAGAAATCGACAAGGATGTCTGCCCGTTCAGCCGGTGCAATGGTGAGCTGTGTCATGGGTACTGGCGCCTTCAGATAGCCGCCTTCGCTCCCTATCATCGTAAACGGCATTCCGTTCGAAAAGCTGAGCGTGTAGAAGCGGGCGTTCGACCCATCCAGGAGCCTGAACCGGTAGAGCCCCTGATCCACATTCATGTTCGGCCAGACCTTGCCGTTCACCATAACAGTGTCACCGAAGAACTCCGGTTTCCAGTACGGATGGACATTTGGATTTTCTCCATCGCTCGGGACGTAGAGCGATCCGTTGGCATAAAATTGCCTGTCTTGAATCGCAAGTGGCACATCATAGTTACCGTTCGGCAACAGCAGCGCAATGGGGTCTGCAGGATCACGTATGAGATAGAAGCCCGCGAGCCCTGCCATCACGTTGAGGCGGGTTATGCCGAGTGCGTGGTCGTGGTACCAGAGGGTGGCGGCCGGCTGTGAGTTGGGGTAGTTGTAGACTGCTGCGTTTGGAGTGGTGGGTTGTGCTGTGTTGTATGTCGGACCGTGTTCCCCATTAGCGGTCCACCATGCGTCGGGACCACCGTCAGAGGTGGATGAGACTTCAAGCCCGTGCACATGCGTGACAAGTGGGACGGGTGACTGGGACTGAGGGTAACCAGGGGGGAACGATTGGAATGGTGGCATCGACATCGGCATATTATTTGGATTCGCCCAGCAGAGTGTTGGGTCTACTGCGAACATGTGTGGATCGTTCAGGTCGTTAACCCAATTCACAGAGATGGGAACATTTTTCGTAGCCTCGATGGTGGGGCCCGGCGCATTTCGGACAAATCCCAATGGAGTTCCTGTTACCGCATCTTCTGCCAACCCTCCATAGCCCCACACGCGTGTCATAGGTAACGGCGGAGGCAGAATTTGCTGTTCGAACGAAGATACCGTGACGCAGTACTCATTTCCCTTAACGGGAACAAACACCGGCGGTGGTCCGGTAAGTTGGTTCACGTACTTGGGAATGGTCTTCGGATCGAGGAGGGGGCCGGATGGCCCTCCGTGCATGGGTGATCGAGCGGTTTTTGAGCCGCCAGTAGCAGTGTGCGCACCGGCGACCACGCATATAGGTAAACACACAATAATGATTAACGATAGAGCTGCTATCTCTTTTTTCATGTTATGTCATCTCCCGTTAATGGCGCACCATTTCGAGAAACTGCTCCCTAAAAGACAACGTTCTAAAGCAGTAACAGAGTGCATGCGGTGCGATTCATTGGTCGACACCAATTGATCTCATTGTTAGCGTCTTTATTAAGTGATTCAATGATATTTGTAGTTATCTTTTCACTTTTCATTAGCCGTTATGATTCTTTTCGAATTCCAGTGAAGAGAAAGATTACTGTGCGCTTGCTTTACAGTCTGTCTCGAAATCAGACGGGGAGAAAAGGAGTGATCCAAGCCACCTACAGAAACAGTTGGCGCCACGAAACCAGACACCCATTTCGGCACTTTGAGGAGTCAAAGATCATTATTTTATTAAAGTATCGTGTAGTATGCGTAAAAAAATTAAGTCAGGTAGCTTTGTCCTTTAATATATCTAATTAGTACACAAGTGACAATTACATATATCTAAATTAACTCTAACGAATAGAAATTTGCTGCGTGGAAAGTTGCGTTGCTAATATCTCTATAGCATTTTTCTATTCATAATGTGTTAATCGATGCGTATTTTCAAAAAGCATTATTGAAATAATTTTTTTAATAGTAAAATTCTTTCAACTCGTTTGATGCGCTAGATAATTGTACTGTCATAAAATGTGAATATGCTGCATAGAGATTGTGAAGATATAAAGAAGGTTATGCCAAGATAAAATGAAAAGATTCATCCTTACATAGTGGAGAGTAAATATAATCAAAGCAAGACTGGCGAAAAAGATACGCTATAGGAGTTATGATCAGTTAAAGCTTCTTAAGATGCTGAATCGCAAATAAAAAGTACCATATGGGGTGAAAGGATGATTCATGAAACGATATTTGATGACATCGTTTCTGAACTGAAAAGAAGTGCTTCTCATTTAAAACAAAATGAAGCTGATTTTCATATCTATATTCGAGATAAAATAAGGATGAACTTACTATTTGTCGCCAGCGACAAAGATGCATTTGCCCATAAATTATTATTCCGTTGCACACTTGGTAGAGATATAGAGATATGGAACCGTTCTAGCAGAGACACTTTAGATGTAGATACCATCATTGATGAAGTGGATGCATTCTTATTCGGCGAATCCAAAAAATGCCCCAATTGGTTGCCAGGTGTGAGTACCATTGTTTTATTACGGAAAGCAGCAAAACTATACTACCTCCATGATATAGGGCACAACAGAGGATATTTGCAAGGATTGTATCTCGCACTGCTCGCGGCAGTACCTTATGTTAACACAGAAGGTCTGAAAGAATTTGAACGGAGGTTTCCACATGCTTATCCTCGAGATATTATAAGGTGAATCAACGGGTTCAACTGTACGAACTTAAAGGTTTGTAGCTTTTTCTTACTATACTAGATGAATATTACGACAATGTTTATGACTTTGTATCAACAGATCTACAAAAATAATGATTGAAATTCATGATATGACGCTCATCCAGCCTTAAGCGAAAGGTGGCTGCCATGAACAAAAAGCGAATCTTTTTTAATAATAGCGCTCAGAGGGAAATAGGTGTTAGTAATGAATACAAGCGACCAACGCACTAAATTCCTCTGCGGGATATATGACTATGTACAAGGCATTCCCTATAAAATGGCGAATGACTTCCATAACATTGCCAAAGACTGGGGTTATGATGATGAGGAGATCATCAATCTCTCCCGACTGTTCAACAAAAAGGGATGTCTGAAAATATATGAATCAAGTGGCAGAATCTCGTCCGTAGAGCTTACGTTTTATGGCATTGAGTACGTCCAATATGAATACGTTCAAAGTACCTATCGATAACTGTAGTCTTCAGATGCTAAAAAGAGTTGGTTGCCCGAAGTGATCCCTACGCCCCCAGCTTCAACGGGCAGTCATATAACGAAATTGCGGCGCTGCTATTGGGTAGACATTAACTGACGGGACGGATTATTCATAAGATAGCTTAGCAGCAGTTTAAAAGGAACGCAAGAGGAGGGAACAGAATTAAGCGAGGGTGGCTTGTCTAATTGACGCAGCTTTTGCCTTGTTTGATCGAAGAGATATCACCGTAAAAAATCCTGGTTATCTTAGTACAGACCAAACAATTGCAGTAACTGAGTTTAGTGACCATTTTTCATCCCCCTTCTTTTCGATCTCTTAATTTTACTGATAGTTTTTTAAAACAGAGCTTATATCCGCACTATTTTACTTAAGTACGCGATTGAACTACTGATAAATCAAACATAACTGTTTTGCAACACATACCACAAGCAAGAACTTCAGAGTCTCCGCCATTAGCGAACTAGAGGCACTGTTGAAACCAAACCATCTTCGACCTCCCCGTTTTTTCCAGTGGATGAAAATTATATACTAAGATATGGATAAAGATTCAGTGGTGAGGATATCACTAATCAAAAATCAGTTGCTTTGATTTTAACATCGGTTCTTCTTGTTGCCACACTTTGTGCTGTAACAGCTACAAATCTAAAGCACGGGAAAGGCAACAAGCCCCTAGAAGCAAGCGAGGTAACGCTAAGCGACGTGAAGCGAGTGCCAGGACATCCGGAACGTGTGCAGTGGAATGTGACAAATAACGTCAATGGCACCAATGTCTGGGTTGCCCCCGTTGCATCATTCTATACGCAATCCCCACCATCCTTGTATTACGCGAACGATAGCGTCGCTATCGGCTCCTACGAAAGCAATGCGACAGGGGTGCAAGCGGTACCTCAAGAAGCTGGATATGGTTGGGTGTGCGTGCCCCCCAATGCCTCGGTGACCGTCTACTCAGATGCAATTGTCCCGTCAGAGGCGCAGTGGATACTGTATAACGCGGGGCTCTACTACAACGGAAACTTCCACGGCTGGCTTTATTCAAGCTGGGAAAAATGTGCTGCAGTGGATGCCGCAGTTAGTAAACAGAACGATGCACCGAAAAAGTACGTTATCTTCAGGGATGATGATGTCGAGCCGTGGTACATGCTGGCTACCCTGAAGAGGGTAAACCAGATACACATGGACAAGAACGTCCCAGTGACGCTTGGCATCATTCCCCACCCTGACCCTGCTGGCAGAGGTAACGAACTTCTTGGTGATGTGCCATTTCTCAATTACATGAAGTCAATTTCCTCAAACCCACTCTTCGAATTCGCGCAACACGGTTATACCCACAAAGATATGACAGGAACAGCATACAAGAGCGAATTCTACGGATTACCCTATGCTAAGCAGTATACAAGCGTCAAGAGCGGACAGGATGACATTCAAAGCGCTTTTAACATAACGCCGACCACGTTCGTCCCGCCTTTCGACCGTAGTGATGATAACACGCTTCTCGCCACTAAGGCGCTTGGATTCACTGAATACAGCACCGCTGCGAGCGACTTCGGCGTTGTTCACGGCCATCGAGACGGAATGGGGATCGACGCAGTATCGATCGTCCTCGACGATGGGGGAACGTTGCAATCACTAAAGGATAAGACGGACCAATTGCTCAACAATACGCATACCGATGACCCGATCATTGTGTTCTACCACTATTGGTCATTTGGTGGGCCAGGTGGAACGATAAATGCTTTCAAACTAAAGTTGTTGAGTGATTATATAGATTATTTGAAAAACCGAGGAGATGTTACTTTCACGAACTTCAATCGTTCGTATGAGGTTGGAGTGTGAATCTTTCTTCGACGATAAGTTCATTTACGCGCCTTACATTACTACCTCTACAGATCCTTTACAAGTGCAATTTACAATGAATGGTAAAGCTTCGCCACAACGGGTTGCGCCCAATCCCCGACTGTTATCGATGATGATAACTGAACGGTAGCTCTGCCTTTATGATCCCAAAAATGTTTCGTTCAGTATTCCTACATTATGGGCACGACCAACCGCGGGAATCGATACCTATGGTAGCATAACGCCCCCGGGCTTTTGGCAGTCAGCGGGAATCAGAAAGTGAATGAGTCGGGGCATCACTATTCTTCTTTAATCGGCTACGACAATACTTTTAATCATATATGCATTTTCTTGTATTGGGTAAGGGAATTCTCTTTTTGTCAGTATTCAAGAGCAAAGTGTCAATTAAATTTTCTAATTCATCTTGTTGCGACATGTTTTGTATTGATGGATGGATGGATGACAAAGCAGACCACAAATCGAATATATGTGGGCCGCTTGTGTTCCCTAAACCTTATATTAGTGACACGATTGTGTCGTGACAATGCTCGCTTATACCGGCAACAGAGGTATCCATCGTGGATCCACTCCACCTCTAGAGATATACCCGAAAGACTTGAAACAAGCTTCTATGCTCCCGACGGCGAGAATCACTGTATCCAGTTGAGTGTAACATCTTCTTTGCGCTGTGGTGCGATCTGGACATCCTTAACTGGATAACCGAAAATGAGCGGCGCCATCAATCGATGGTCTTCGGGCACCTTCAACTCCTGCAGTACAGCTTCATCAGAACCCAAGGGCATACCAAAGCCGATCCAACAGCTGCTAATGCCGAGGGACCGAGCGGCGAGCATCATATTCTCAGCAGCCGCAGCACAATCGTCTTGCGGCGAAAAGGCTCCCGGAGCCGCGAAAATGAGGATAAGCACTGGGGCATTATAAAAAATATTGAATTCCGGCATTTTCATTGCGTTTGCCAGCATCTTAACATCCGGATTAGATTTTTCGCCCACTGTATCCAGCCACAATTTTTTCGCCCGCCCGGAAAGCCTGGCGATCATCTCTCTATTCTTGATTACCACAAACCTCCATGGCTGCTTGTTCCCGGCACTTGGAGCATACGTGCCCACTTTGATCAATTCTCTGATAATGTCATCAGGCACGTCATTTGGCTTGTAATCTCGTACAGATCTCCTCAAGTAGATGTTCTCAAAAACGTCGTTCACGGTATTCCTCCTACATGCCTCTATAGTACCGTGAATTCCATTAAAACTATCGCAAAAACGTCGGCGATGGCATAAACGTCCATACCTTGGCTTCTTTTCTAAAAAAAACAGCGCTATGTTGATTATCTTGAAGATGATTGGCAGCTCTTAACTCAAAGCTTACAGCCTGGCATCATAACTAATCACTGCCATCCACGTACGACCGTATAGCGTGCTCCATTTAATTTGGCTCCAGTTTCGTTGAACATTGGAATAGATGAACCCTTACCGGTCTATTTAAACTGGACTTGCTCAAACAGCTCACAGCTATCGATGCGCCACTTGTTGATTGGATGGATTCGATCCTCCGGACGTTGGCCTTTTGGCTGTGGGCAGAGCTGATAAAACCATTTACAGGAGATGCATTTTGGTACTCGTAAGCTCATACATAAATGTCAAGCATAGGACAGTGAAAAGTGTTAAGTAAGTGTGCAGCGTGAAAGTGTTTTACGAAGGTAACGTAGTTCCGCTATCTTTGTATTTTCCCGTTTTTGTGCTAATTTTGATTTACGATCTGCTAAGAATGGGCGACTAACAGACAATTAAACGATGTGATTGGTTGGGCACAGACTTCAAAAAGCTCGCTGAATATTTAATGTTTTAACCATAAGAGATCTTTCGATCGTTAAGCTAGGACAATGTGTAGACACGGAGGAGACTCCTCGCTCGACTTTTAAAACTCCACGCCCCACACCTCTCGTAAATCAGCACCTTTTCAACGAAATATACTTATGATCAACCTCACATTTGATGCCAATTTAATGTCTAAAACAAAAAAATGACGTCTGTCTATATGCGAAGTTACAGTTCCGATAGGTATTTTCTTCTATACTTATAATTGGTAAAAAGTCATATCTAACAGGAATTAGCTAACGAAACCACAAGCACACGTCAACATAAATATGATAGTGCTATGGCTGGGTATCTGAGTACCAGCTTCAAACACACCCGAGGAGATTAAATATAAACTGATACTCAACCACCAGCTAGATGAAAAATGGCGTTTTCACCCCTTTTTATCAATACATCAATTGCGACCACCAATAATTTTTGTAACAAAATAATTGCGCGACAAAAATCAGATGGTGTTTATACGAGATTGCTCACATACTTAATCATTTGATCTAGAGTTCTCATTTGTTTACTGCGCGGTTTAATGCACGATTAAGCTGCTGATTGCCGGTTGTGCTTCTTAAAAAAATAAATAAATACTGTAATTAACAATTGTCAACCATGGCTTTGGATGACATTAAAATTTCAAGAGTTATAATCGAAGACTTTCTCAAGACGTTCATTGACTGCTGCGAAGTGGATGTGGCTGTCGTTGGTGCCGGGCCTTCAGGTCTTGTCGCATCGAAGAGACTTGCCGAAAATGGGGCAAAGGTAGCGTTATTTGAAAGAAAATTGTCCGTGGGGGGAGGAATGTGGGGCGGTGGCATGATGTTTCCGAGAATTGTTGTGCAAGAAGAAGCGCTCCCACTCCTTAATGAATTCGAAGTAAGGTATTGGGAAGGGAGCGAGAATGGTTACTACCTCGCAAGCTCGATAGAAACAGTTTCAAAACTTGCTGCGTCCTCAGCCTCCTCAGGAGCGAAAATCTTCAACCTTATGAGCGTAGAAGATGTAATGACGAGAGGCGGTAAAAGAGTAGAGGGGCTTGTCATAAATTGGACTGCAGTTGAAGCGGCAGAGCTGCATGTCGATCCCCTTACGATAAAGTCAAAGCTCGTCATCGACTGTACTGGACACTCTGCTGAAGTGTGCAGAATTGTTGAACGAAAGGTGCCAGAAGCAACATTGAGTGTCGCTGGCGAGAGGTCAATGTGGGCTGAGAAAGGGGAGAGTATATTGCTCGAGACGACAAGAGAGGTTTTTCCTGGGCTCCTCGTAGCTGGCATGGCCGCCAACGCTGTTGCTGGTGGTCCACGGATGGGCCCCGTATTCGGTGGAATGCTTTTGTCAGGGGCTAAAGCAGCAGAGGTTGCACTGACAAAAATTTGAAGAACACACAAATTTATTTGTTAAATGACGCCTATAAGTTATGTGCGCGCATATGAAATTAGGCCGCCGTGGCTTAGCTCGGCATAGCGGCTGATTCGTATTTAAACTTAATTTAAAGGAACATCAGCAAATCGAGGGTTCAAATCCCTCCGGCGGCTCACTTTCTTTCTTTAAAAAATCGAATAAATTTCGATTAATATGGAAAATATCACCTAGCAATATGAGGTCACTCGAACATATTGCCTATGCATCTGTAAATCTTCATACATTGTACTTGAAAATACATAAACTTTATCATCGATCACGAGTATCCGCCTATTAAGAAAGTGGCACGTGGCAGATAGTATGGCGGGCAACAATCGCACTAGTATTAAAGAAGATGTTATCGAACTAATTGAAAAGCTCGATGTTTTGCGCGAAAAAGGCTTTATCACGCGTGAGGAGTACGAAAAGAAGAAATCCGAGCTTTTAGAGGGGTTATAACCTTTTGCCCACTTTCAAAGCATATTTTAAATGAGTTAAATTCATAAGTAGTTTGCTTTACTTTAAACCTTGCTTTCGCAAGAATTTTTGCATCTCTTTCTGGTTACGTACTCCTTTCATAGCTCTTTGCATGAGTTTATGATACTTGAGCAATTCCCTTACGCCTTCAGTCGGAACTCCAGCACCGCGCGAAATCCTTCTAATTCGTGAGCTTCTGATTATGTGCGGGTCTTCCATTTCTTCATCCGTCATAGAGTCCATTATGTACTTAAACCTCGTGAGAGTATCCTTCGTCGATTGCAAAGCGCCATCGGGGAGATCCACTCCAAACGACCCAAGTGGAAGCATTTGCATAACCTTTTGTATAGGACCCATCTTGTTTATTGCCTCCATTTGTTTGTACATGTCTTTCAACGTAAACTTGCCTTTCAGCATCGCTTCTACGTCTTCCTCTTGAATCGGAGGCTCCTCTTCCATCATTTCAACCAATGACTTGAGGTCCCCCATCCCGAGCAACCTTGAGATAAACCGGTCAGGCTCAAATTTCTCGAGGTCATCAATAGTTTCGCCAGTACCTATGAACGCTATCGAAGTGCCAACATCCGCCACCGCAGAAAGTGCCCCGCCACCTTTTGCAGTTCCATCAAGCTTTGTAATTACGACACCTGTTATGCCAACTGCTTCATTGAATGCTTTAGCCTGTTCGCTTGCTTGTTGTCCTATGGCAGCATCAAGCACTAACAACCTTTGTTCCGCCTTGGCTATCTCGTTTATGAGCTCCATTTCCCTTATAAGGTCAGATTCGAGAGCGTGGCGCCCAGCTGTATCCACGACGATGACATCATGTCGCTTCATGTCAACGATGCCACGCCGCGTAATTTCTACGGCATCGCTGTTGTCCTTCTCGCCGTAAAAAGCGACGCCAATTTTATCACAGAGCTGTAAAAGCTGGTCGTATGCACCGGGCCGATACGTATCAGCACAAACGACCGCTGATTTCAAGCCTTTCTTCTGAAAAAACCGTGCGAGCTTTACTGACGTCGTTGTTTTGCCGCTTCCTTGAAGCCCGACCATGAGAATGGTTTGACCTTTAAGGGGTACATTTGCGGGTCGCCCCAGTATCGCAACGAGCTCCTGATAGACGATGTTAATTATATGTTCTCTTGGCCCGAGTCGTCCGGTGAGCTCCTCCTTTGATGCACGCTCTTTAATCCGGTTTGAGAGCTGCATGACGAGCTTCACGTTGACATCTGCACTTAAAAGAGCCCTCTGAATATCCTTTACGACTTCACTAATGGTCTTTTCATCAATTCTATTCGCTCGTGCTATCTTTTTAAGCGTATCTCTGAGCGAACTGCCAAGTTTATCCATCACCATTGTTACGTTTCACCCTCTTCAAGCAATTTGTCAACCAGCCATTGGGGATCAAACTTTTCAAGATCCTCGTATTTCTGACCTATGCCAAGAAATAATATGGGCTTTCCTATAGTGTGAGCTATCGATATCGCAGCTCCACCTTTAGCGTCAGCATCAACCTTCGTTAGAATCGAACCACTAATCGGCATTGCGCTGTTGAACTGAACTGCTCGTTCTACGGCGTCGTTTCCTGCAATTGCTTCATCAACAAATATGACCATGTCGGACTTTATAACGCGGTCGATTTTCTTCAGCTGATTCATCAGGTTTACGTTTGTGTGTATTCGTCCAGCGGTATCCGCAAGCACGATATCCTTATGCCTTGCACGTGCATACTCAACGGCATCGTAAATGACGGCTGCTGGATCTGCCCCCTGCTGATGTTTTATGAGCTTTAATCCGAGATTTTCTGCGTGGCGTTCAATTTGTTCGATGGCGCCTGCCCTATAAGTGTCACCTGCCGCAAGTACGACTGAATATCCTTGATCGGTAAGTCTGTGCGCTATTTTTGCTATCGTTGTCGTTTTTCCCGTGCCATTTATGCCCGTAAAAATAATCGTAACTGGTTTAGGCGAATGATTAACGAACTCGTCAAAATCAACCCCGTCTACGTCAAGCACTGTTAATAGTCCATTTCGGAGTGCTTCCTCGACGATCGCCCCCGTATCCGCCCGCCACCGCCTCTTTTTGCCGACGAGGTCATCTTTGACGGTACTCACGATTTCCTCGGATACAGAAACGGCGACGTCGCTTTCAAGAAGGGCTAGCTCAAGGTCCCATAACGGTTCTTCTAGGTCTTTCTCTTTAATTTCGCGTTCGAGAACGGGTCTCCCTTTTAATAATCCTTGCTTCTTCTTTTCCCTTTCCTTTCCCTCCGTTTCTCGTTTCGTGCTCTTTGGTGTCACTTCTGAAGTCGGTTGTTCTGGCGCCGTTTCCTGTTCAAGGAGCTCAGTGTCTGTTACCGCTCCTTCTTCTCCTGAACCAAGTTCATTAGCCTCTAATTCCGTCTCCTTTCTGGTTATGCTTTCCTTAAATTGCTTCAGCTTCTTCGTAAGACTTTCAAACATCGATTACCTTGCTACTGTTTGCAACCTCGATTGTAAAGCAAATATCTGCATGCTTATGTCTCTTAGTTTAGCCCCAAATTGGTTTCTCATGTCGTTCAACTTGTCCTTCCGTTCACTCAGATACTTCTTAGCATCGGCTGCCGCTACTTCAGCGCTTATACTTGATCCCAATCCCACAACCACCCTTTTAGTCTCAGGAATCATACCATAAACGAACGAACTAGCGCCAATTGGTATGAGTGCATTTTCTCCAGCCTCCGGATTTGAGAGAGCGTCAATAGATTGAATTGCCTTATCTATTTCATTGATTGTAAAATTGATCACATTCAGCTGTTGTTCGTACGCTTGAGCTTCGGCTTCATACTGTTGTAACTGTGCAACTAGCACTTTAATTTCCTGCTCGCTTGTCATATCGGTCACTTCTCGAGCAATTCTATGGCCTCAATTTTTATCAAATTCCTCTTCAAGCCGTGCTCGCTTCCAATAAGGGAGTAAAGCTTCTCTGCGGCGTTTTTCTCATTATTGCTCGTTACCTTCTTTGAAAAGCGCTCCCAGTTACGTCCGGCTTTGAACGTGCCATTTATCTTAAATTTTTTCACTTCCATGTGTTCGTTCCTCCTTGATTTATAAGCCTCTCAGATTATAAGTGAGTATGCAGGTGGCATCTACGCTGTGAGGAGATTTCATCGTGTAAAAAAATAATGCATTATGACTTTATAAAGCCAAGGGCCTCTTCTATGCGTCCGAGCTCAATCCCCGTGGTGTCACGGCCTGCGACGTACCCTTTAGTATTTGCGAGAAGTGAAGAGCCCACAAATGGTGAGCCATAATTTACCGTACCGACCTCAACAGTCACATTAAACAGCTCGTCAAGTTCCGAAAGTTCATCTTCAGACGTCTTAGGATGAACCAAAACACCGTTGTTCGTAGCCCTCGCGACCATGCCAACGGTTTTCAATCCTGCTATGGTTCCTCTGCTCACGTCAACTCTCAGTGTTTCCTCAATAACCTCTTTGGCTCTCGAAATGAGCTGAGGGTGTATTAAAGCTGCGGTATCGTTAGCTAATATGACATTTCCTGCCGCGTTTATCTTGCCGGGAAGCTTACGAACTTTCAAATCGCCATTTATCTCCTTTAAAGCTTTTATTTCGCCTTTCGATGCTCCTGAAGTAACTAAAAATCCGTTCGAGTTTCCTGCGAGCAATGATCCTACAACCGAACTTGCACCTATTTGAATTTTCTGTGATGGTACTCCGAGCTCGTGCTCCAAGTTAGCCACACTTTCACCTGTAACATTAGATGGGACAACTACCACATCTTCGGTGCACGATGCAAAGACGCCTATAACAGGACTCCCATCAATCTCGATGCGTTTTACCACATGTTACACCCTTTGACGAGATTTACCGAAGCGATAGATGCGCTAAATGGGTGATGCCTTGTATTAACCTTCCTTAACAAGTTCAGCCTCGACGACGCCGTCTTCGAACTTCATCGCTCGTATCGTTACCCTGCTTGGCGGCTTGCCCGAGCTTCTTTCCCATATCTTTTCGTTGATGGAACTGTCAAGCTTGATGTTTTCGACATCCGCCTTAAGGTGCCTTGAAAGATACTCGAAAATTTCGGATATGGCTCTTTTGCTTCTCCTCCACTTCGGCGCATTTTTCGCCGCCCGTAACGGAATTGTATAGATCCGCTCCTGCTCAACCTTGGTTTCCTTCGGCATCAACATCACTCCTTCAAGCTAGTTCTTCTCCAATGCCGCCTCTTAGGATGCGTCAAGACGCTCCTATTTGTCCTAACAATAATCCACGCTGGAACACGCCTATTTTGATTTGTAGCCTTAGCAAGTCGCTTCTTTTTTCCCTTAGTCACTTTGCTCATATATTATTCCACCTTTATCGCTATTATTGTCCATAATCGTTACTGTAGTTCGACAATTGGCTGTGGCATGCACAACGACGCTTTAATGCCCTTTTAATTACTCACATTATTGAATGTGTACTACTTAAACTGTTTAATTTCCTAGTTGACATTTTTTTAGTGCCATTACTTTTGATTGCTGATGATGCTTAGGGAAGACGTCAAAAACAGACTCCTCGCCGTATATCGTCCTCATGATTTCCCGCAACTCCACTTCATAGTCAAAGGACACACACTCACCGTAGAGTACCTCAAAATACCCAGCGACAAGCTCATCTATGAAGCTCCTACCATATCCGAGTAGTGGTCTTACATATTTCACGCCACATCCATCCTCTAAACTCCGCGCTTCTGATACACTCAACATAGGAGCCCTATCGTCACGTCTAGTGCCATCTGCCACAATCGCGTATATTCCTGCAGCTCGCTCCAGTGCAATTCTATGTATTTCGTTAATACCACTATTTGGAAACCCGTCAGTTACCATTGACTCAACAACGCTCGTTGCAATTTCAGCCTCTAAGTCCAAAGACTTATAGCTGAGCCCCAATATTCTCGCTATGTCTGCTGCGTCGTTTGGGATGATGCCAAAGTTTACGGTCACGAGCTCAACATCGACAAAGGGACTTAGAAGAAGAGCCGCTAGCGTGCTGTCCTTGCCGCCACTAAACAGAACCCCAGCTTTCATCTCCTACGAATTCTTATTTCCTGCCTCTTTGGAGTGATCTGCTGAAGGAGTTTCTTTAGCTGCTCATCCGTTATCTGACCCCGTAACCTTCCGGTCTGTTGTAAGGTAATAAGCTGTGACTCTACTGAATCGGCGAATTCTGGGCGGGTTAATCTTATGCTGTTGAGTCTCTCTCGAGCTTCTGGTGTAAGAATCTGTCTGAGCACCGCCTGCCTTCGAGCTCTAATCTCTGCAATTTCCTCACTCGAGCCGGCCTGTTGTGCTTGAAGATCTTCAAGCCGTTTCCTTCTTATTTCCTCAAGCTCGTGATCGTCCATAAGCCCCATTCCTGATGTTAAGTTCCTTTCACTACTTCGTAAGCAGTATTGTCCAAAAACGACATACCCGCTGGAGATATCGCCCTGCCCTTTGCCGTTGTCTTTATGTAACCCGCTTTCTCGAGCTGCTGAAGAGCTTTTCTGATGATGGATCCACTGCCTTTAACAAACCTTTCAGGCACGGAGCGGTTGTCTGTCTTGCCGCCGTAGAATGTTCGCAACCTCTGCGTCCCAACTGGACCGTCGATGGCAATGCGCCTGAGTATTGACGCGCATCGAATGTACCACCAGTCCTTGTTCTGAGGAGGGTGCTCCTTATGCACTCCCGTCTTTACCCATCCAGCCCACCCAGGAGGCGTGATATGTTCATTTTCTTTAAGTTTGTTTGAGAGCAGTTGTATCAGTTTATCAATGGGTGCATCATGTAAGGTCGTCATTTATTTCTCCAATAACAAATTAATGAGCTTAAATCAAATCATTTTTTAATAGTACTTATTGCCTTATATCATTTTCTCCACTGGCGTACCATTAAATTATCTCAAACCTTCTTCCGATATGGCGATAGGTAAACCGCAACCCCGCCTCGTATATCTAGTAATTTTGCCCCGGAATGCTCCTCAAGTTCTCGTGCAATCCTATTCCGAGGGATTTCTTCGAGGGCGTTTTTTAAGATTTTCACTTTAACTAACCTCTTTGATTTGAGCTGATCTTTAAGCTCTCTAACAACTGAATCTGTTAGCCCATTTTTACCGACCCATATAGTTGCGTCAATTTCGCTAGCTTGAGCTTTTAATTTTTGAATGTCCATTTTCATGGCCTGGCAAACCACCATTGTAGTTTCAATATCGCCTTACATCTTCACAATTCAAACAAGTAACAACTGCTCGCTTTTTGTTCACGCGGACACGCGCATTTACACCGTAAACAAGGTAGCGCTCACATTTTCTGCAAAAGCGCATCTTAAACCTCTTTGGAAGTCGCACTCTGTACCTCATCCCTATCTCCTTCGCAAGGCGAACGTACCTATTACTTCTCTCACTATGGTTAAAAAATTCAACTTCCGCAAGCTCGAAGAGCAGTTCTATTCTCTCCGAGGCAATATCTTTGATGAATGTCCTCGCCCTTTGCTGCCGAGTACGCCGCGACATAAACAAACTTTGTTATGGAAAAGATTAATACCGTGAATGCATAAGTAGTGTCGTAAATTGTCGATAATAAAGACGCACCGATGGTCTAGCGGCTATGACTTGGGCCTTCCACCTTTTTAGGAAGAGAGCCCACAACCCGGGTTCGAATCCCGGTCGGTGCATAGTTGCGTCAGGTTTTTGTTTGGATCTGTTAAACGAGTGTCACTGTATCTATAACATCCTCGTCTCTGTCACTACCTGGATGCTTTCAACTCCTTCGACTCGCGAGAGCGCTTCTTCTATCGAGTCGGTCGCGCCTTCTACATCAGCTACTATCACCGTCACTAAAAGGGCCTTCAAGCCGAATGCAATCGGTTGTATATCAAAACCATAGAGCCGTGCATCACTAGGAAGCGCGACCTCAATTTTTCGTTTAAGGTGCTCAAGGTCAACTTCCGGGCTTTGGGGCATAACCTTAATTTGAACCGCCACTTCTCCCATATTAGGGCCCCTCAAATCCACACACACATCTATACGGATTACTCATCTTTTTGCACTTTTTGCATCGCGCCAACGTTTCTCCGCAGACAGGACATGGATATACAATGCTACTGTACTTTGATAGTTTTGCGCCGCACGATATGCACGTTTTATTCATATTTCGATATCTCCACAGATAACAGTAAGTGCATAGTTCAATGTGTAATCTTGTTTATTCGACTTCCGCAAGCGGACCCTAAACGATCACCCTCGTTCCAATCACATCCTTACCGCAAAGAGCGTCACTTACACGTTTAAAGTAAGTGCCATTTATGATTATACATTTAAGCTTGTGCTGTGATAGGACCTCAGGAAGAGTCGTGTCGATGCATGTTTCAAAACTGAGCTCGCTTGCCCGTATTAGTCTGACTAATTCATTGTTTATATAAATACCGTCGACGTCTTTAGCTACAACGAGATCGGTTTCAAGCTTTCCGGCAATCCACGCAGCAATAGCATCCGAAGTGACGTCCCATGAATGTGGCAATGGATCATTTTCATAAACCATTTTGAACGGCAGGAGGACTGAAACACCCGGAGGCATGTCGATAACGTCATCAATTAACCGGCATCCTGTACCGTCAGCGAGGTAAAAAGCATATTGTTCCATTGCAAGGACTGCCATCCAGTGCGAAGCATCGTTGGACAATGACTTAGAGTACTGCCTAACAGCATTTGCAAACGGCCCCCCACCGGGGATGATTACCACGTCCAGCTCTCGCATTAATAAATAACGCACAAGATTGCGGCCTATCTCGAGCAAGCTTCCCCCGAGCTTAAGGACTTTGTGCGTCGTTTTTTCCTCCAAATGTTTTTTAATTGGTGTCACCACTAACTTTTTGCTGTAACAAATTTGCAACTGCGAAAGCAGGAAATACCTCAGAGATCTTCGCCCCGTAGGTATCAGAAAGCAATCTGACGGTAAGTCCTGATCTCTCAGCGGCATTTTTTATGATGCTCTCCCCCATGCCCGCAGCCAGGACAGTCGTTAACTTATGATGTTGGGAATGCGCTAAAATCACAGTCGAAAGTTCATCGATCTGTGCCATCGCAGCTTGTTTCGCGACCTCATACGCCCTACCTTTGCCAAGTTCTTCGATATCACAGAGCACTACTCTTGCTATCCGGTCATAAGCAGAGTCAATGTCGCACGGCCTTCCATCGGGGGTATCACACGTATAATCACGTTCTGTTATCGTTCCAAGAATGATATGAGCATCAGCCGTTATTGCATAAAGCTCAGAAGAAACCCTGCAATAACCTCCATCTAAATTAAGCCTCTTCATCAGAGCAGCAATGTTCGTCCTCAATACACCTGTGTAGATGAGCTCACCGCGCTTCAATCTCTCAAAATCTGTAATTGAAGCTTTGTGCTTTCCATTCTTTATGGGGATTATGTCACACGTCGTGCTTCCCATATCCACAAATATACAATTTCGTATCTTTCCCGCGATAAAGTCGACGGAAGCCACCCAGTTAGAAGCGGCGTGCAGCCTCGGATCTTCAATCTCACAGGAGAATCTACCACGTGCGTCAAAAAAAAATGCACAGTCGAACACAGAATTAACTATTGAAGCTATGTGCAGCACACCTTCTTTCTTATCGATAAAGCGATCGCTCATCTCACCTGTTATTACTACGCCCACCTCATCCGGCTTAAAATGAAGTTTTACGCGTTTAAGCTCGCCCTCAAGATCAGCCCCTTTCCATAGCGGAAGATAACGGGTCATGATGCTTCCATCAGCAGAAGCAATTTTTGTATTCGCTCCGCCTATATCAATACCTATGATGCGATCGCCCCTCATCTTTACCAACTGTTCCTATCAATGCTTTAATAGTTATTTTTCAAATCAACGGCGCTATCCGCCTTTAAAAATGTGTTTTTACCTCTGATTTCAACTGATTTCGGCAGTTCGATATCCATTCCAGCTTTTAAAATTAGTTCGGAAACGTTGACCCCCAGACTATTTATGCTCACTACTGCGGTTGTCGGTCGCGCATTCACATCAACAATATGAGCTTGTCCGTTCTTCTCAAGAACCATGTCAATCCCCGTATAGCCTTTGCAACCAAGTAGTCGAGACGCCTTAACGGCCTGACGTATAATGTAATCTCGATCACTCACCTCGTGCGGCGTGACATTTCCGAGATAGCTTACTTCTCTGTTAACGTGTAACAGTTGCCTATTGATTGAAAGCGGAAGTGTTGTTCTACCGGTTATTATACTCACACTTATGTGATCTCCCTCTATGAACTTCTCAACAATCGAAGTATCCGCGATGTTTTTTCCCTCAACTGAGTCGACTATTGTAACCCCGTCAGACCCGCACCCAAACCTTGGTTTTATAACGTAGGGCCCCGCTGACGGGTTCATCTGCGGAACGTTAATGGATGCTCTTGCAAGTATCTCTGACGTCACAAGTTTATCTGCACAAATTTTTACTGCGTTAGACGAACACCCGAGGTTGAGAGTATTCCTTTCTACGATCACTGTAAGTGCATAGAGCAGATCGTCGGGAGCTATGACAAGTCCTGCTTCGCAGATCTTCGAGAGAGTCTCTACCTCATAAAAAAAATGGTCTTTGGTTCGTTTTTTGTAGGAAGGCGACCTGACCGCACATCCAATTCTGCTGAAGCCATCTCGTAAGGCCTTGAGCATGGCATACCCTTCAGGAGCAAAATGAGGTGCGGCTACGCTTGCATACTCTGCAACCATTACGTCCAAATGATCACCTAATCTACCTTACTCGCTGTTCAAGAACTAACTCTAGCATAGTTGTTTATTGTCCGCATCAAATCGCATCTCAATATTGTGACTCTTCTACGTCGCGCAACGCAAAGATCAAAATATTCACATAAAGCTTCTGTGGGAGCATTATTGAGGTTTTTCATTCACAATATCAAGGGCTGCTTTTAACCCATCATCATAGGAACGGGAAAGTCCGATCCAAACTTCTTCATCGCTGAGTATTTTGTATAGCATCTGCCGACGGTCTTGCTGATTCTTTATTATCCTTTTCAACGTAAACCTTATTTCCTCTTGCAATCTACACATTGACGAAAATTCGTCCAATATCTCTTCAATTCTGGTTTTTAAAAATTTGGCAGCCGCGAGGGTCTTTCCTAAGGGTGAGACCCCCAGCGTTATCTCATTACTAGAGATGATAGAGGGGACTATTACGTCACCTGCAACGTCAACTTTATTAAAGAGAATTTTCCTCGTCTTTGCATAATCCGCGATAAGTGCGTTTAGTTTAGGGTCGTTCGTCGCGGGAATAACGAGAAAGGCCCCCTGAAAGTATCTCCGTATATCAGTGAGATCGTCTTTTATAATTTCTATCTCACCATCGCCGGCCATGCGTTTTAGTTCTGGCGTAAAAGTCCTACTGACAACCTTTGTCCTCGAATAATTACAAAACTCTCTTGCCTTTCGCTCGGCAATATGTCCACCACCAAAGACTACTACTTTCTTATTGCTCAAATCAATGAAAAGCGGCATGTGCGTCATAGCGCTAACCGTAAGAATTACTTTTTCTTGTTTTTTTATTTATTCCAGTGGTAGTTGTGGATTAACGTATTTTATGCATTTTATAAAGGCACTGTCCCCTGCGTAGTTTAAACTGACAGTTTTAGAAAATGTAATTGCAAATATAAATTATTATCTGATAGGCTACGTTGTTGAGGTCAAATTCTTACACCTTTTGTAAAGTAAAGAAAACAGAAGTCGTGTGGGGGACCTTAAAAGGCACAAAAAGATTTTAATCGATATGAATGGCCACTTTCTGCCTATCAGCGGTATTACTTGGATGCGGTATAATAGACGCCCGTACGTTCCCCACAAATTCAAATGCTTTTGTCTCATTTTTTAACTGAAACGTCACGTTTTTTACGCTCTCATCCTCAAAGTAGACAACGCGTACATCCCGCGTTTTACGTGGAGGGCCCGTCCTTATAGTATACACATTGTCTACTTCTATAATCTTAGTGAGGGGAATTATAAACGCAAGTCCCTCTTCCATAACCTTCGTAAATGCCACCTTCCTATCGGTGAGTAAGAGCAACCCAATCGGGTTCTTCTCGAACTCTAACTCTTTATTCGCGTTAGTAACCTTGAATACTACTTCATCATAGGTGTGTGTTATTGATTCATCGTCTTCAAGAGTGAGGGCTCGTCTCTCATCAAGCATCCTATCGAGTATTACAGACATAATAATTAACACTCCAAAAACTGTAATTCCAAGAAAGATTTGCCTGTAACTTTTGATTAATGCCATGGGACCTAAAAATGTCAAGGGATCTACAGATCTACTCCATATAGATATCAGTAAAATAACCCAAAATGCAGGTGTCATCAAATTGTCCTCATGTATACGTTATTTAGTATTAATATGAAAAATTTCAAGATGTTAACATTTCGGCACATTTAATGATCAGAAGAGCCCCATCCCCCCACTCTAAATGGAAAATTCGCCGCATTATCATTAAAAAATTGAGAGTACTTTAACATTAAGTAGATTCAGCTGCCTGCTAGAACATGCCCCAAATGTGGTGATGAGACCTCATCCGTCACGTAAAACTGTAAACAGATCCCTTATTTAAAGCGGCCATTGTTTTAGCAGAATCATTTATTTATCTTGAATAATTATAGTATGAGGGAAACTTATATGGATATAACCTACTTTGAGTCGCCTGGAGAACAAAATACGGATAGTGTTCTCAGCATCTCCAAGAAAAGATGCGAAGACCTTGGGATAAAATACGTGCTCGTACCGTCTGTGCGAGGGCTTGCAGCAGAAAAATCTATGGACAAGTTCGAAAATACAGGATTTACCTTATTTTTTGTTGGAGTCGATCCGGCAAAGTTTTCAACTGAAACTAAAAAAAGAATAGAACAAAGCGGCTTCAAACTGGTATTTTATAAGCAAATTGACTACGCATATCCGGATGAGATGAAAAATGCGTTTAGAAGGTTTGGCCAAGGGACAAAGGTTGCAGTCGAACTCGCACTTATTGCCGCACACGAGGAGGTGACCCCAGAAGTCACCGAGGTAGTTTCGCTTGGTGGTACCGGAAAGGGGCTGGACACCGCGCTAACTATACTACCAGCACGAAGCGATAAGTTTGATAATCTTGAGGTGAGAGAAGTACTCTGTAAACCGAGAAGGACAAAAATAGGTTAAGGAATCTTACAGTTCATATCTCACCATTCTACTGCATGGAGACACTTCAGAAAGTCATCTGACATGCTTACGTTAATTCCATCAATACACCCATCTTTTCGCCCAAATACCGCAATTACGGCAAGCAACTTGCTTCTTTTATATTCTATCGCGTCTTGCGCGTCTAGGTCCTTCAGTTCACATAGGGTTCGCTCAGCGAGTCCCTTAACCATATCACTGCTATCGGTTAAAGACTCCATAAGTGGTTTTAACGCCCTGATGTCTCCAATTTCTCCAAGGGACTTTATTGCGCTGCATCGGATTATGACATCGTTGTCATGAAGCATTTGTATTAACGGCTCAACCGCCCGCCGGTCCCCAAGCTCACCGAGCGCTTCAGCCGACCAATAACGGATGCTTAAATTCTGACTCGCTAATGCCCTTGTGAGGGGCATTATTGATGCAGGTCCAATCTTGACAAGCGCCTCGGAAGCGTAGGCTTCTATTCCCCCGCACACCTCACCGAGAGCATGGATTAGATGGGGTATTGCCCGTTTGCTACCGATCTCACCGAGTGCCCACGAAGCATTTCGTCGGACTGACCAATCGCTATCCTCTAACGCTTCGATTAAAAATTCAGATGCAATCTCATCTTTGATGTCTCCCAGCGCTTGTGCCGCCACTGCCCTGACATGAAAATCGCTGTCTTTTAAGGCGTTAATCAATCCGTACACATTTCGTTCTGCCTTCAATTTTAACGGATCGGGCTTGTTAAAGAGCATATCTCTGGTTCAACTCCTGTCCTAATTTAGTAAACCATTAGTATATCTATATCATTCCGGAGATAAAAGCCCTTACTTATCAAGAAGTATACTGTGTTAAATGGCGATTTTTCGACTTTTTTCGTTTTTTGAAAGCAATACGACTCTGCTTAGTTCG
>Ga0187772_10000121_pt1 | contig 30643 bp, 25 predicted proteins | sample 0116_SJ02_MP15_2_FD_133137 | JGI IMG/M metagenome (GOLD analysis project Ga0187772, IMG submission 133137) | Tropical peat soil microbial communities from peatlands in Department of Meta, Colombia - 0116_SJ02_MP15_20_MG | ecosystem: Environmental > Terrestrial > Soil > Wetlands > Peat | place... | reverse complement strand
TAATACCCCCGTGAGCCCGACAAGATTGAACTCGATGAATCTCCGCCAGTAGTCGAAGGCGAGCATGTTCCGACGAGTCGGCTCCGTTGAAATCAAAGAGACGACGCCCCTGGGGTGCCCTATCAATTGGGAGTCTATTCCTTCAGGTAGTCCGAAAGCGAGGACTGGTACGCAGCTAGCGGCCTTGCCGAGAACCCGATTCTCTTGAGGTCCCTTGCGAACTCGGCCGCGAACCCGTGGACCGTGTACACCATTTCAGGGCTGACCGCCTGGACCAGGTTGATCAGCTCCTGGTAGTCGCAGTGGTCGCTGAGGGGGAAGGAGTAGTCGGCCCCCATCGTGTACCTGTACCCCGGTCCAAGCGCCCAGCCGCTAAAGGCCACCAGAATAGCCCCGTACTCCTTTTTCAGGTGGGCCATCAGCCTGCTCCGCCCGCTCGCCATGGGGCTGACCATCACCCAGGGCCCCCGGGGGAGCCTGTCCTGGTCCTTGTAGGGGTCGAACCTCTTCCCTGGTTTCAGAGGGACCCCGTGCGCCAAGTGGATGCGGTTCATCGCGTCCACGCTCTCGCAGTAGTACAGAGGTTCCCAGCTTGAGAAGAAGTAGGATAGGAGCTGTGCCTTGCCAAGCGGGTAGCCCATGAGTACCACGGGCACCCCCCTGTCGTATGCCGAGGAGATAAGACCGTTCACCTCCTTGACGAGCTTCGCGGTCGGGGGGAAGACGTATTCGGGGACGCCGTAGGTGGTCTCCATCACCAGTATCCTGGCCTGCCTCGTCCTGCACTTCCCTAGGAAGGCACGGGCACGCCCCGAAGCATCCCCCGTATAGTAAACTTCGTCCTGAATCCTGATGGCCCTTGAACCCAAGATGTGGCCGGAGTCGAGCAGCTCGACCCCCTCGGCCTCCTCGACGGTTTCCCCCAGGTCGTACCCTCTCGCCTCTGCGAGCTCCTTCGTCAGCGATGAGGCGATCACTCGCTCGTTCTTTGACGGCTTGTGCATGTGGTCCATGTGGGCGTGGGAGACGAATGTGAAATCAGCACGAACAGGGGCGTGAGGATCGAGGACGTACCTAGTGTTTCCGAGCTCGACCTGGATGCCACCGTTAGCACTGACCGACGCGCCCCCCAAGGTGGGGGGCCGAGGCCTGCCGACACTATTAAGGAGTCGAAATTCTGTATGCCTTCCAGTCATTCGCCTCGACGGTCGCCTCGAAGGACATCGTGGGGGACACACGAATGCTCCCAATCTTCGTCCAAGTCCCCTTCGCAGCGTCGTAGGCCTCAAGTGCACCGCTCAGGTGCTTGAGGAACTCAGCGGCCTTCGGGGCGAAAGCGACGGTGAAGCGGGCCTGGGAAGAAGTGCCGTTGCCAATGCATATTATTTGGCCGGGCGAGTAGAATGTCGCACCGCAGATTCCCTTGACTGGGATTTCCAACCGCTCCCCTTTCCCGAATTTCGTTCCCGCCTTAGATTCCGCCTTGGCTCCGCTGAAGAAGAGGTGAGGCTTCCCGGCTCCTCGGCCGAGGAACACGCAGGTGGGGTCACCCGCCCAGATGTCTGCCGCCATGACCCACGCGAGGCTCGAAGATGGAGCGGGGTCGAAAGTGGCCCTTTCTGCCCCCTCTGGAAGTCCCAGCTCCCCTTCGAGCACGGCTTCGATGAAGCGGGCCGCTGCCACAGCATCTGGCTCGTCTCCGTGCGCTTCCCCGCCATCCACGTCGACCCACCGGGGGAACATCCCCGGGGCGCCACCAAGCTTGACTAAATCGTCCGCAACCAGCCGGGCCACCTTCAGCAGGGCAAGGCTCCCCATCCCCGCGAGTCCTGCTCTGTAGCAGACAAGGGAATCCGAGAGGACGGCCCGCGGCCAGACAGCTCCAAGTTGCCCCTCGCCGTAGGAGGCGTTGAAGTAGACCTGGTTGGTTGTCGGAACGCACCTGGGGCCATACTTGGTGTCGAAGTCCTTCTCCAAGAGCCTGTGGGCAGCGGCCAGCTCGGCCGAACTCATGAAGGGGTGCCTGTAGGCGGCCACCGCCATGTCGACCGTCTCGTCTGTGCGGAGCCTCCCTGCCGAGTCGCGACAGAGCGCAAGAAAGCCTCGCTCGTCCACGAGTCTCTTTCTCACCTGCTCCGAAATCATTTCGCTTCGTTCGCGGAACCGTCCGGCGTCGTCCGCTTTGGACACTATCTTAGCGACCTGCGAGGCTGCTTCGAGGGCAGAGGCAACAGCGAGCGAGACCTCGGGTATCTCCCCGGTCGGGTACCCCCTCCCCATGCATCTGCGCCACCCCTGGGGGAGGACGGAGTCCGTTTCGACCCGGAAGTCCTTGGACGACGCGACGAGGTAGGAGGCTAGCTTCTTCACCAAAGGGTAGTCGGCTCTAGCTAGCTTCTTGTCCTGTGATAGAGCCGTGTGCGTTGACACGCCTTTGAGCAGAACAGAGGTTTCCAGCACGCCGGGCTTGGAGGGCTCCATGGAATGTGGGAGAGAGCCGTCCCTCCTCATTGCAGCCTTTGATTCTGCGATTACGCGCCTCGCACCTGCAGGGTCGATTGAGATAAGTGCCCGCATCGTTTCATAGCGCTCCAGAGAATCCTCAGCGTACGAGCCACTTTCGATGGCAGAGATGGCCCAGGCCGAGGCCTCTGTAACCGCTGGGTCAGAAGCTGAGATGAAGGGCCGCGTGGCAGGAGGCTGCTTCTCCCCTGACTGGATGCGGCTGAAATCCGAAAGCGCCTCCTCGAGTTTGCCGGCGTTGTAAAGGGAGGCGAGGAGGATGTCCCTCCCTTCCCCCGGGACGAGCTCGAAGTCGTGCGACGAGAGCACGAGAACCTGCCCCGACATACCGGCTGTCGCCTCGGGGAGTTCCCCCGCAGCCACCAGCTCCTGGGCCCTGCTCCTGCTTGCGGTCATGTAGACCCTCGAGGGTGAAGGGGACGCCCCCACCACTCTTGCCGAAGGGGGGTCGGAGACCTCGTCCATCGCCACGTGGCTTTCTCTGTTGAAGGCGTTCACCCCCAGGGACCCCCATCTGCGACCTGTCCCCCCAAAGTGGGCGGCGCTAGGATCGAGGACCTCGATCATCCGAAGCTTGATCTGTGCCGGCCCCCCATTCCTGAGCCTCAACCTTCTGAGGTACCCCATGGACTGCCCCCGGTAGAACTCGAGTGATTGGGCGACTTCTACGCCATCGAAGACTTTCCCCGTAAGCTGCACAGAACGGGGAGACGCCCTTATTCCCCAGTCAGGTTTCTGGGCATGAACCACGATCCCTGCCTGTATCTTGTAGAACCAGACCTGTTCGAACCCGAAGAGGGCGCGCTTTTCCTGCAGGGAGTCGAAGGAACGGACCGACCCGTCAGGGTCCACGACAACCCTGGCTGCCTTGGACTGCAAGAGCAGGGGCCGCTTCAGGCCAGACGACCTCAGCCCCAGCGCCTTCGAAGGAAGAGTCTCTGCCGTGACCACCATTCGACGCCTTGGGTGGCACAGTGTGGATAATATCCGGAGGATTTGCCGAATTTGAGCTCTTGGATTTCGAACGTTAACCTCAGGCGACGCGCTTCCAGCGGCTCCCGGTGGGAGTGTCTTCGACGACGATTCCTTCTGCGAGCAGCTCTTTCCTAAGCCTGTCCGACTCGGCGAAGTCCTTCCGCTTCCTTGCCTCGTCTCTCTTCGCTAGGAGCTCGGCCAGCCCTGGCGGAAGCTGCGCCTCTTTGAAATCCATTATGCCAAGGACGGAGTCGACGCGCTGCAAAGCGTCGATGGCCTGTGAAGCCTCTTCCCCTCCTACGGAGTTAGTGTCCATGAGCGTGTTCATCCTCTTCACGTAGGTGAACAGGGTGGAGAGGGCCTTGGGTGTGTTCAGGTCGTCGTCCATGTCATTCTCGAATTGCTTGACGAACTCCTCTGAGGCGTTCAGGGGCTGAGCGTTGGTGGCTCCGATCGACTTGAGCCGCAGGATGAAGTCTTCTAGGCGAGCCCTCTGGGCCCTCGCCTGCTCTAGAGACGAGTCAGTGAGGTCAATCGGGTCCCTGTACCTCGAACTGATGAGGAAGAGTCTCACCACGATGGGGTCCCACCCTGCCTTGGTGAGTTCCCTCAGGTAGACCACGTTTCCGACGGACTTGTGCATCTCTGTGCCTCGGATGTTGAGGAACTCCGAATGCAGCCAGTAGTTTACGAACTTCTTCCCCGTTGCTGCCTCGGATTGGGCAATCTCGTTCTCGTGATGGGGGAATTTGTTGTCCATCCCCCCGGTGTGGATGTCAAAGGTCTCGCCGAGGTACTTCATGGACATGGCGGAGCACTCTATGCTCCAGCCGGGCCTCCCTTTCCCAAGCTCGGTCTCCCAGAAGACCTCGCCGTCGCCGGGATCCCAGGCCTTCCAGAGGGCGAAGTCTGCGGCCTCCATCTTCTCCTCGTAATGGTCGCTCTCGACCCTCCCCGCGGGCTTGAGCGAGTCGAGCCTGACCCCCGACAGCGCGCCGTATTTTTTGAACTTCGAGACGCTAAAGTAAATCGACCCGTCAGGGGCCCTGTAGGCGTACCCCTTGTCAAGTAGGACTTTGATCAGGCTCACCATCTCCGGGATGTTGTCCGTGGCCCTCGGGTAGACCTCGGCCCTCTCCACGCCGAGCGATTGCACGTCGACCATGAACTCTGCTTCGTAGAAACGCGTGTGCTCCCTCAGAGGCTTGTGCGACTCCCTGATCCCCTTGATTATCTTGTCTTCCACGTCGGTGATGTTCATCACCTGGTAGACCCTGAAACCCTTGAACCTGAGGTAGCGCCGGAGCAGATCTTCGAAGACGAAAGTCCTGAAGTTACCGATGTGGGCGTAGTTCCAGACGGTGGGCCCGCAGCAGTACATCTTCACCTCCCCTTCCTTGATGGGCACGAATTCCTGCATTTCCCTTCCGAGGCTGTTGAAGAGTTTCAACATTGTGTGGGGCACGCAGCGGTCGACGGAATCAAAATAAAAAGGAGAGGGGAGAGTAAGATCTACTTCAGCTTACCAATCCTGAAGATCTGCTTGCCGCACGAGGCGCAGGTGCCCTTGATAGCCGGCCTGCCGTTCTTCAGTTTGATTTGCTTGGGATTCTTAATCTCCCGGTTCTTCTTCTTCTCGTAGACACAGTAGCCAGTGACCACTGCGAGTTGCCTCGCGCCCAATTCGAGGCGATTGCTATTTAAGCACTGCTAACGGGGTTCAAATTGAGGCTTTCTCGGGTCGAAAGCTGTTTTGGTGGCGATTGAGGATTCGAGCGCCTGTGTCTCAGGGTGAGGGCCCTCCTGATTCTTCTGGAATCGGCAGCGATTGGTCGGCGCTACCGTCTGCTAATACCGCATTGGCCAATCGAGGGAAGTCCGACGAGAGAGTTGAGGCTGGCTCTACCAACGACCTGAGCCGATTTGCCGTCCAACGGCGAGCTTCTGGGCGGGCGGCGCCAGGGAAGTCAGAAACCAAGCCCTGCAGTTCGCCTAAGGGCAATTGAATTATAGGCTGACAGAATCGGCCATTGCCGTCGCTTGCTGGACTCGGTGGAGGATTCGAAGGCTCTCTGGTCGATGATCTTCGCCCGGATCATCTACGCCGTCAACTGGATGAATGTGGGAGCGATCTTCTTCTTGATGGGTCCCGACGTCGGTGCCGGCGTCTCCGGCCTGGGGACCCTAACGGCTGCATTCTATCTGGGCATCGGCATCATGCAGGTCCCCGGCGGCATACTGGTCGCGAAGTATGGCCCGAAGAAGGTGTCAGTCATCGGGGTCTTCCTTGCCTCCATCTCCGCACTCGGCACGTCCGTGATGACCACCATCCCTGAGATTGCGATACTACGTTTCCTAGTCGGGGCAGGCATGGCTTTTGTGTTCGCGCCTGGAGTCGTCATAGTCGCAAGGCTGCTACGGGGCGGCAAGTCTGGTGTGGGGGTAGGGCTGTACAATTCCGCGTACGACGTGGGGGGCGCCCTCGCACTCTTCGGATGGGTGGTAGTCGCCGAGGTCACAGGTTGGAGATTGAGCCTCGCCATAAGCGGAGGGCTTGGAGTGCTCTCTGGCGTGCTTACCCTTCTCCTTGTGCCAAGGGACCAGGCAAACCTGGTCTCCAGCGTAGGCAGGGGACCGCTGCTGACGATCCTCAGGGACAGGCAGCTAATCCTCGTTGGACTTGGAATGCTCGGCTTCGACATGAGCAACTCGATTGTCTCTGGCTTTATGATCTACTACCTGCTGAGCATCAATGCCGCAACGGCGACTGTCGCCGGCCTGGTGGCTTCGCTTGTGACAATCGTCCCCATTTTCACCTCGCTCTGGGCGGGAAGGATCTACGACACGATAGAGAAGCACAGGCTTACAATGGCCCTCGGCGTAGCAGGAAGCGCCACCGCTCTCGTTCTTGGGGCCTACCAGTCACTCTTCGCCGCGGTGGGATGCTCGGTTCTTTCAGGAGTTGTGTGCGGGATTGGCTACACCTTCGGGTTCGCGGGCGCCAGGGATCTGAACCGCGCGGGCAAGGAGTACGAAGGGCTGGCGATCGCCTGGGTCAACAGCATACATCTGACCGGGTCAGTGATCCCACCAATCCTGTTCTCCTTTGTTGTTGAACGCCTGGGGTACTCCCAGGGATGGCTCTGGAGTGCAGCGGCGACGCTTCTGTTCCTGGGGCCGGTTCTGCTGATGATCGAGCACTGGCGCCGTTAGAGCGGGGAATCCACCCTCTAGAGCTGGGAAAAGAGCACCATCCCAATCACTTTCGGAAGCAAGAAGCCTACGACCTAGAGTCATGGGCAGTTCACAGCGGCGTGGCGATTATCTCGTCGCCCTTCTTCACGTTTACTTCGAGCCCGGCGAGGCCAATCTCCTTAATCTCCGGGACTGGAATGCCCAGCCCTTCAATCTTGGACCTGTGGCGAGTTATCGCCTGCATCCAGGCCTCAGCCCTGTCCTCGACCTTGGGGACGCCCAGTCCCGATTTCGCGGCGAGCTCCTCCAGCTTCTGATCGTACTCGAAAAAGTCGCTCGGAAGCTTCCAGAAGTCTTCCATGGGCCTGAAGAGCAGTGGCGAGAGGTAGATGAAACCGTGCTTGAGCTGCCTTGAGATCATTGACTTCTCCTCGTTGGACATTCTTTCAGCCAGCCTCTCCAGCATGGCAAGGGTCCCGGTAAGGTGGCGGGACTCGTCCCTGGTTATGTTGCGGAACGCACTCTGATAGACCCTGTTGGCCGAACGCTCTCCCACTTCTCTGAATATGAGCTGGGCGCCTATCTCGGCGAAGAAGAAGCTGGAGAAAATCAGCTCCAGAGGGTACTTCCCCCACGCCTGGTTGAAGGCGCTCCAGTACCTGTGCCCGTTGTCGTACAGGGCCATTATGTTCGCGTGCGCCTTTTCCTCGAGTGTGGACTTGGGCTTGAACCTGTAGGGGAAGTTGGGGCAGACGCGGGAGCAGGCGCGCCTGCACACTTCGTCGTGCCTGCACTCGTCGAAAGCGACAGCAGAGAGGAATTTCTTGGTTGGGTCCTCGAAGTTGTGGGTGGCGGCCTGGACAGCGGCCGCGCCGAACGCACCTATGCCTGACTTCTCGAACAGCGCTAGCTTGGAGAGCCAGTACGCCTGAGCGACTGCTTCGTCGGAAGAGAAGTTCTTGGCGTCACACTCGTCCCAGGGGAGCTCTACAGGGCTCCAGTTCTGGGGGAACCAGAGCTCGTAGGTCTTCAGGAGAGTGTCGGACACGACGTCCCAGTTGCCGGGGAAGACGTTCCCCTCGTCACTTTTGTCCATTTAGGACACCAACGCCCCTGACTCCTCGGTATCTAATAAGACAGAGCCCCGATAAGGGACCCCTGAGACTGAGAATTGCTCATACAAGGTGCTGGTTCTCCGGTGCATCACGCGCTGGTAGACGTGGAATTGCCCGAAACAACCACGATAGTCCCCCTCATTGTCGACGGGTGTATCGAGCAGTAGAAGTGGTAGACCCCCGTCGCGTTCAGGGTCACCTGGAAGGTGTCCCCCTTTGTAAGGAGAGAGGAGCTGGCCACTGCCACCGCGGGAGAACAGAGCTGCCCTCCTCCCACCGGGCACACGACCACGGTGTGATCAACGGAATCCTGGTTCGTCCACTGGAGGGTGTTGTTGACGCCAGCGACTACGGTGATGTTGTCAGGACTGAAGTTCAGGGCAGCCGCGTTGAGCGGCATCTTGATGCACGCAATCCCCTGAGCGCAGGAAGTGCTCCCCAACTCCAGGGGAGGCTGGAGCGGAACCGCAAGGGCAGCCCCTACCCCTACTAGGACGACGGCCATGACTCCAGCCAAGACAATCAGGATTCTCTTGGGAGAGTACTCCTCCTCTTCAGTTTCCAACTACGGTCACCCCAGGGATGCCACCACGGATATGAGAAGGCCTGCAAGGAACATTATGGGGATTATGACCATCAGGATTACGGAACCGGGTTCGTCCTTGAGGTCCATGTAGAAGAGGACTATGGCGGCGGCCTGGCTGAGTGCGAAGATGATGACCACGGTGGCAGCAGTGACGACGCTTGGGATGTTCTCTGAAGCGTAGACTTCGGTCACCAACGCCAGAATCGTGTACAACCAGACGCCCGCAAGGACCTGCACTCTCACATTTCAGCACCTCAGAGAAGGTAGAAGAGCGGGAAGATAAAGCACCAGACAATGTCAACGAAGGCCCAATAGAGACCGAAGTTCTCTATTGCCCCGTGGCTGTCCTTGGTGTAGGCGCCCGACAGTGTTTTCTTCATCAAATACACCATGACAATCAGTCCGGCGGTAACATGGGCCCCATGCAGCCCGACCAGGAAGTAGTATGTACTCGCCACAAGTTGGTAGATCGGGTTTGAGGAGGTTATGGTGAACCCAGCGGAAGCAAGGTCTGTCCACTCTGAGATTTTTATCCCCATGAAGAGCGAGCCGAGGACAAAGGTCGCCATCAGCCAGAGGAGTAGCCCTCGCTGGTTGCCCTTCCTGATGGATAGGACCGCCATTGCCATCGTGAACCCGCTGCTCAGGAGAATTATCGTGTTCGCCGTGCCCAGGGGGATGTTGTGAATGGTCGACGGCAGTGGCCAACCGATGACAGCCTCGCGGATGAAAAGGTAGGCGCCAATCAGGGTTCCGAACAGGATGACCTCGGACGACAGGAAGACCCACATCCCGAGTTTGACCTTGGGGAGTGCGCTGAAGGGGAACCTCTCTTCTCCTTCGTCAGGAACGGAGAATTTCTCCCTGAGGTCGTCCCTTGCCCAGGAGAAGAGCGTGTATAGGGCGAGAAGGGCACCTACCACCATGGTCCCCACACCAGCAGCGGAGGGGTAGAAGGGGACCCCGAAGAAGAACAGCGTCGCTCCGAGTCCCAGTGTGAAGGGCCTAATACTGGTGTGACCCGTGTGGACCTCTTCGGAGCTGGTGGAGACGCCGCGGACTTCGGATGTCGAATTGGACAGCTGCCCAATCCATCCGCCGCGAGGAGCGACTTCCCCCACCGCGGGAGTCCTCTCCTCAGCGTCTGACCTCCATTCAAGGTCGCTTGACCCCCAGGGATTCGGTCCGGCGGGAGGTCCCCTGAACCATGTATGGACGACGTTGTAGGCGAGGAGGACCTGGGCGAAGATGAATATGAACGCCCCTACTGTCGCGATTCCGTTCATCAGCCCAAGATCCCCTGCGTTCGGGTACGTGAATATCCGCCTCGGCATGTCCGAGAGAAGCATCATGGGAGCGTACAAGACGTTGAAGCCAACGAACGAGATGACGAAGTGTGCCTTGCCAACCCCCTCGTTGTACATCCTCCTCGTCATACGTGGAAGCCAGTAGTAGATTGCGGCGATCAGGCCGAAGATCGTGGCCCCTACCATGACGTAGTGAAAATGCGAAACGACGAAGTAGGAACCATTGAATTCCCTGTCGAGCACCGGAGACGAGAGAAATACCCCCATCAGCCCACCGATGATGAAGAGTACCACTGCCCCCAGCACGAAAAGGAACGGAGTCTTGAACTGAATCCTCCCTCTCACGAGGGACAGGACAAAAGCGATTATGATGATGCCGAAGGGAATCGAGATGGCTTCGGTCGAGACGTCGAAGGCGTCCTGGAGCGTGACCGGGATGCCTGTGAGGAACATGTGGTGCATCCAGACACCGAAGCTCAGGGGGAGCACGACCAGGGCCGTCGAGATCAGTATCCAGTTCCTGCCCGCGATCGGCCTGCCCGTGAAGGACGGGATTATGTCTGCGATAACGCCGAAGGCAGGCAGAAGGACGATGTAGACTTCGGGGTGCCCAAAAAACCAGAAGAGGTCGTCCCAGAGTATCGAAGGGTCGATACCTGGAATGCTCAGGATAGCAGGGCTTGTGAAGAAGGAGGTCCCGATTATCCTGTCAGAGGCGTTCAGCGCGAAAGCCGCGATGAGGGTAGGGAACGCATACAGCATGGCTACCGTGGTGAAGAGGGCGAACCAAGTGAACATGGGGAGCTTGGTGAATCCCATCCCTTTCGTGCGCATCCAGAGGATAGAGGTGATTATGTTGACGCTCCCAAGGGTCACCGATACAGCCAGGAGAAGGAGGCCGACGTAGACGAGAGTGGGCCCGGGGCCGGGCTGGAACGACGGGCTGGAAAGCGGCTGGTAGGTGGTCCAACCGGAGGCCGCGGCTCCGCCAGGGACGAAGAAGCTCGAGATCGCGAGGATGCCACCGCTTAGGAAGAGCCAGTAGCTCAGGGCGTTTAGTCTGGGGAATGCTAGGTCTTTCGCCCCTATCTGCAGGGGAACGAGGTAATTGAAGAATGCCACGGCCAGAGGAGATAGGAACCAGAAGATCATTATGAGCCCGTGCATTGTGACTGCCTGGTCGTAGTAGATCGCGGTCAGGAAGTTGTTGTTGGGGACTGAAAGCTGGACCCTCATCAGGAGCGCGAGGGCGCCCCCTGCCATCCCGAAGTAGAGGGAGGTGAAGAAGTAAAGAAGTCCGACGTCCTTGTGGTTCGTGGTTGTTATCCATCGCCTCAACCACGCTGTCGCGCCCATCTAGTTCACCCCGAACCCATGAACCTATTCCAGGCCGAATCGTTCACCACTATCAGGTTGGCAATCATGAACGCATGTCCGACCCCGCAGAGTTGGTAGCATCGAATGGCGTCTCCGTAGAAGCCTGGATCGGGGACTTCGAACCAGAGCTGATTCACCTTCCCAGGAATCGCGTCCTCCTTGACCGCAAGCATGGCGATTCCGAACTCATGGTAGACGTCCCTGCTGGTTACGTTCAGGATGACGACCCGGCCGGCGGGGACAGTCAGGTTGTCGACGGCGAACTGACCATTGGGGTAGGTGAAATTCCACCCCCACTGGAACCCTGTGACCATTATGGTAACTGCGTTCGGGGAGTTCGGGATCTCGATGTTGGTCTCGGCTGCAAAGCTCTGGTACCCTGCAGCTGCGAGAGCTGATCCCATTATCAGGACCACCGCCACGACCACCCACAGGCTCTCGGGGCCTTTGGAGGGAGGAGGCGCTCCCTCCCTCGCCCTGTACTTTACCGCGAAAAAGATGAGAATACCGATCACGAATCCGCCGGCGATAATCGCCGATATCACGTACCAGGTCAACAGAAAATCAAACGTAGCCGTAGTCGGAGGGATGGTGAGAGAACCCGAATACATTAGGCCGCGCTGTTTGCGGGCGCACTAATGTCCGGTTATAAGCTTTGATTGGCGAAATCCCTTTTCTGAGCGATTTGCCACAATCCGCGGATTTCTGCATATAGCGCTTATGTATCGAGTTTATCGAGGCAGGTTTACGGTGGGGTGGCGGAGCGGTTACGCGTACGCCTGCAGAGGGCGCCGTCAGTGAGCGTATTCACGTGGGTCCGAAGGCGGAGGAACGCCGCAGGAAATCCCACCCCCACCTCCAATGTCCCTGTTGTGACTTAGACGAAGAGGGCGTATAGAACTATGGCCGAGATGAACACTATCGATATGGTGTTCAGGACCTTGATCAGGGAGTTGATGGCAGGGCCAGCGGTATCCTTGAACGGGTCCCCCACCGTGTCCCCCATGACGGCCGCCGCATGAATCGGAGTCCCCTTCCCCCCGAAGTTTCCCAGTTCGATGTACTTCTTCGCGTTGTCCCAGGCGGCCCCGCCATTGCACATCAGGAACGCGAGGAACACCCCTGATGCCACGCTGCCTATGAGCAGCCCACCCAGGGCCAGAGGACCGAGGACGAACCCCACGACAAGCGGAGTTGCCACCGCAAGAAGCGCCGGCTTCGCAAGCTCCCTCAGCGCGGCAGAGGTGCTGATCCCGACGCACTTCGCATAGTCCGGCTTCGCTGTCCCCTCCATGATTCCGGGAATTTCCTTGAACTGCCTGCGCACCTCGTTCACCATCTTGATTGCTGCTCTCCCGACGGCCTGGATGAGGAAGCTCGAGAAGAAGAAGGGGAGGAGGCTACCGATGAATATCCCTACAACGACTCTCGGGTCACCCAGCGCATAAGTGAGTGATGCGCCCGCGCTGAGCCCGTACTTTGCAAAGAGGTTGTGCTGGGAGATCAGCGTGTTCGCTTCGTTCTGAAAGGCGAAGAAGAGCGCGACCGCTGCGAGGGCCGCCGACATGATCGCGAACCCCTTCGTGGTCGCCTTGGTCGTGTTCCCGACAGCGTCGAGCTGGTCCGTCACCTCCCTGACGCTTGATTCGAGCCCCGCCATCTCGACTATGCCGTTAGCGTTGTCTGTGATGGGACCGAACGAGTCTATGGACATGATAACGCCCGTCAGGGAGAGTTCAGCCATCGCGGCTACGGCGGTGCTGTACACACCCACTAGAATCTTGGAAGATTCCGCAAGGCCCGAAGGAGCCGCGTAGTAGCCTATGAAGTACGAAACCAGTATGGCGAGAACAAGCACGACCGCTGATGGCGCCGTGCTCTGGAGCCCTGAGGAGTACCCGGCGAGGAAGTTGGTGGCTGCCCCCGTCTGGCTCGCTTCCGCTACGAACTTCACAGGCTTGTAGTTGTACGAAGTAAAGTAGTCCGCGACCCTTTCAATGGCGATCACCACGACCACGCCGACAATGGCGCTAGCCAGCATCGACCACCCAAAGGAGCTTCCACCGAAGACGTAAGAGCTGACTACCGCGTCGATGACGATTGCGATGATGCCCGAAATCACGAGCGAGATGTTCAATGCCCCCATGGGATTCTTCGAGATTCCCTTCCTGATGTAGAAACCCCCCAGTATGGAGCCCACGATCCCTGAAGCGCCCAGGAGCAGTGGGAACACAAGAAGCTGGTTCGAAGAGAACAGGGACGCGAGCGAGCCGTAGGCTGGACCCCCTGCGGTGATAAGTGCGGCAAGGATCAGGCTCGCGACGGAGATGACCACGAAGGATTCGTAGATGTCTGCGCCCATGCCCGCGCAGTCCCCGACATTGTCGCCAACGTTGTCGGCAATCACGGCCGGGTTACGAGGGTCGTCTTCTGGTATTCCCGCCTCAACCTTGCCAACCAGGTCCGCCCCGACGTCGGCCGCTTTTGTGTAGATGCCGCCCGAGACCCTCATGAACATGGCTATCAGGGAGGCGCCGAAGCCAAGGCCAGCTAGGATGGCCGGGGTGGCTACGATTGTGCTTTCAAAGGCAAGATAGAAGACGGATACCCCGAGGAGACCGAAACCCACGACGGCCATACCCATTACTCCCCCTCCCCTGAACGCCAGAGTCAGTGCGCTCCCCAGTCCCTTTCTCGCCGCCTGGGCCGTCCGAGAGCTCGTCCTCACTGTCATGGCCATTCCGATGTATCCTGCGAGGGCCGAAAGGAATGCCCCGACCAGGAAACCGGCGGCGGTAGCACCGTTTGTCTTGAGGGGGAGGTCGATGAAGACGAAGATGAGAATGGCTACAACGGCTGCTATGGGGGTGATGACTCTGTACTCCCTACTGAGAAACTCGTCGGCCCCCTGCCGGACAGCAGTGGCGATCTCGACCATCTTCGGGTTTCCAGGGTCCTGCCTCCTCACGGTGTAGACAAGGAAAAGAGCATAGAGAAGTGCAATTGCAGCTCCTCCGACAGCGAGATACCCGTAGTCGAAGGCCATCTCAACACGGGCGCCCCTAGATTCGCTTTAAAACAATTCCCCAAATTTGAGTTATGAAGACCTACTTGAGCGCTTCGTGATGACGTAGGAGACGATGAACGGGAGCACGGTCGTCACTTCGGCGTAGAGGCTGGCCTGCTTCGCATTTTCTTTGACCTTCCCCCATGATATTGCCTCCCTGACGTGGGCGCCGCTGAGCGACCCGTCGAACTCCGAAGCCGTCGTGATGTAGCAGGCCCAGTCGAGGCCGCCTCTGTATTGATTCCACCAGATGACGTGATGCTTAGAGATTCCCCCTCCTAGAACCAGGGCGCCGGTTTCCTTCGCCTCCGACGTGATGTCGGAGAGTCGCCTTTCGTCTCCGATGAGGTCCATCTTGAAATCGCGGTGGCTCTCGGCGAACAGCCAGATCTGACTCCCAACCGCGCCGTCTGTTATCCCGGGGACGAAAACCGGGATGTGTTTCTTCTGGGCCGAATAAAGCAACGACTTGCCCGACCCCAGGTCCTTCCCTAGCTCTACCGTGAGCTCTTCGGTGGTCATCGACCGAGTGCCCTTGTCGTATAACCTCGTCAGAAGGGCCTGCATCCGTTTCTCGATGAGCGGGCCATAGTTGTCGAGCGGGACGAGCACGTTTCCAAGGCGATGGTACCCCGCACGCCTGAGTTTTGCGTCGTCCATTTCGAAGCTTCCCTCATAATAATCGGCGAGCGTTCGGGAGATGTCGTGATCAAGAGTCCCACAGGTCGTCACGATCACGTCAACCATCCCTGCCCTGACCATGTCGATTATCACGCCCCTTGTTCCGGTCGCCATTATCGCCGCCGGGAATGAGAGGAACTTCACACACCCCTGGCGGTCGCACATTGAGGCTAGGGTGTCGGCTACGTCGAAGAGATTCTTGGCCATGAACCCCCCGCCCTTTCCCATTCCTTCGACCATCGAGGTGATGTCCTTCGACGGCGGAGCATGGAAATCCCGGACCTTGCGAAGCCCTGGGATGCCTTTCAAGCGGGCCGTGTGAGTCTCCGTCATGCGCTTTTAACCATTCGGCCGCCGACAGTTTCGGAAAGCGGCCTCCCTCTCCGAGAACAAGCGACCCTCCCACTGGCAAGCCAGGTACTTCGTCCAGGATGATTCTACCCCATCTGGGAGATGAACAAGGGGCAATTTCATGCGATACATGCAAGCCCTCGATCTGGAGACCTCCTGCCCCGAATGTTGCGTCCCCTTCGTCGACGGAGGCGACGAAATGGTCTGCCCGAAGTGCGGGCGCGCGATATCGAAGCAGTGCGAAGGTGCCTATCCCTCGAAGGCTGCAGAGCTTCACGGGCCCGGTAAGCCGCAGCTGGGAAGTTTCATGGGGACCATGCGAATCACCCCACAGGAAAGAGCGTCGAAGGGCATTGCGGGGTCCAACTCGAAGTACAAGTACCTGAAGGTGCTTTCCGACTATGCGGGCAGGGATGAGGGGCCCGGAGAGGCGTGCGACAGGATAATCGGTAGGGTTGGCGAGAAGCTCTTCCTCCCGAGAGTGGTGTTGGACGAGGCATCGGCGGTGGCGAGGACAATGCTTTCCTCCAACCAAAGCCGCCGCAGAGTCACCCTTGCGGCCCTGTCAGCGTTTTCGCTTGTCACGGCTTGCAGAGTGGAGGGAGTCACCTCGGTGAGCGTGAGGGAGATTATCTCAGCCCACGCAGCTCTCGGGAGGCGTGTGAACTCCTCATCCTTCATTCAGCTTGCCCTCGAATCGCCAATCAAAATCCTGCCCCGAAGGCCTGAGGACTACATATCCCGGGTGCTAGCGCGCCTATCTTGGAATCAACGGCTGTCAGGGAGATTGAAATCTGAGGGTGCCTCCCAGGCAAGTTACTTCAACGCGCTGAGGCAAACTTCCAGGGAGCTCCTCTCGATGGTCAGGCCTGACGAGTTGAGCGGTAGGCGGCCCTGCGCCCTGGCCGCAGCAGCAATCTACTCGGCAGAAGTGGCACTGGCCACCATCGAGTCGAGGGGGAAGAGGCTAACCCAGAGGCTCATGGCCGAATGCGGGGATGCAGCAGAGTACACAATAAGGGAGCAATGTGCAAACATCTTCACCCCGGCTGCTACTTCGTTCATTGCTCGAAGGCAACGAGTTCTTCCCCCCGTAGCTCGACGCTGAAGTTCCCTGCGAGCCCCATCACTTTGGCCTGGCTGACTGTCACGGTAACCTCGACGGTGCAGGGTGCCACGCCCACTATCGTGGATTCCATTGCGAAACGGAAGCCAGAAGCTACTGCCTCTGCGCTGGGGGGTATTGCAGCCGCAGCGATCAGAGGGATGAAAACGGATGCCGTACAATTTGACTCCACGGTGGAGGAGACAACACCCCTTACGTCCGAAAGCGTCTGGTCACAATCTCCGGCCATGTCCTCGATCCTTGCGGGGAGGTTAACGTAGTGCGTCTCGTTCCTGAAGTATGACACACCTAGCGTACTCTCGCCCCCTTTCGCTTCTTCGTGCAGAGCGGTGTCCAGCGAGCCCATGACATAGCCCCCGAAGGGAGCGAGCATCGAAAGGTTATCGGCAGACGGACCTCTCAACGCGGGGGTGGCCGATGTGACGACAGTCAGGTTTGCGGAGGTCTGGACGTCCTTCAGGGTGCTGATTGCTGCTGAAACCAGGGCCACGGCGGAGCCGCAGTCAAGAATGTTCGATTCGAGGAAGGCCTGTTCCCTAAGGAGGATGTTGGCGGCCCCAGCGCCTTCGAAGACGGCACCCTCGTCCGCGAGTGCGTCAGCAGCGTTTGACGTCGAATGCAGTCGAGCGTCCTCCTGTGCGGCATAGTAGACCGCGAAGTTCGAGGCCAACACAATTGAGAAGATGACAGCTGCGGCTATGGTCGCCCCTACGCCTGCGCGTTTGGCCATGCTTCAAACACGAATTGATACGGGATCAAGTAGAAGACAAGTATTGCAACAGGGGATCCCCTTGGCGCAGCGGGCCCGCAACTGTACGATCCGATTTCGCCCGAGAAGGTGACCGAGGAGTTCGACAGGTCACGCAGACGGGCGCAGACCACTTGCGGCGACGACTGGACTAGCCACGTGACTCCCTCCCGCTGGATAATCGCGAGAAGTCCGTCTCTAAGCTGGGACTCCGTTGTAAGGCTGCCCGAGGCGACGTCTGCTTGCCTTGGAGAGAAGGCAGCGATCCCTGCGATTGCGGAGGTCCCAATCAGGGCGGCGACAGCCAAGTCAAGGAATCTCATCTTGGATAGAGCTCCGGAAGGAGGATTGCAAGCGCCAGCAGAGACAGCCCGATGAGCATGGCGTACATGATTGCGACCTCGACATAGGCTTCCACCTCAGCCAGCTTCGCTCACCCCGACCTGGTTTCCCTTGAGCCAGACCTGGTAGGAGACACCTGGTACAAGAGTGACATTGGGAAGATCGTATTGCGTTTGAAGAGACACGGTCCCGTTGCCATACGTGAAGATGATTTCGTTCCCGTCGAGACGTGCCGAGTCTCCCATTGACCCCGAACCGAAAGAGAAGGTGACGACAGTGCCTGGACGCAGGGAGTCAAGCACTGAGCGAATTCCATCGGCGAACCTGTAGTCAGACCCCTCCCTTGAGTCTTGGGTTGCTCCCACCAGCTGAGGCATGAGTACGCCTATCAGGGCAGCAGACGCGATGAGGTACACTCCCCAGGCGTTGAGAGCCCCAATTGAAGAGACTGGCAGACTACTTCACCACAAGCTCGAGATTCCCTGACGAAGTACTGAACGTAAGCAAGTGTGTACCGGCAGAGACTCTCGTTTGGAAGTCACACCCAGCAGCAATTGACTGAGATATGGTGCCAGACCCCACACTGACATAGAATGTCCCTGCTTCACATCCGATTGTAGATTCGGGGAGAGGCACTGTCAACTTTGCACTCCCGTTTAGAAGTGCGCTGTCGGCTCCACCCGCCACTACAGAGAAGGTTCCTCTGAGTTGGAGCTCAGCCTCGTATGATATGAAGGAGTTGTAAACAGCAACGGAGCCGCCAACGAGAAGCGCGGAGGCCATGAGTGCAATGGCATATTCTATTAGCTCTACCATCATCACCAGAGCTCCGGTTATAATTTAAGCAGCCACCTTGGTCGCTTTATGTCGTCGGGACGTTGTTGCTCGGAAGCGTTTGAGATTCGCAGCCGGTCCATTTCTCGTGGGGCTCGCAGGCAATAGAAGACGCTCGACTGAGCCGCCCCCGCTTCTTATCGAGCTTTTTCCCAAGCAGGACACTCGTGGAGACTGGGACAGCGAGAGCTATCCCTTCTGCTACCGTGTCAGAGAACGGGAAGGCATACCGTACTACGAGATAGGGTGCTCTGTTCCAACAGACCTGATGTTGAAGCTCAGAGCGGCAGTGAACGAAGCTTCCCTCGGCCTAGATCCCGAGGAAGTTGAGCCCCTTACCTTCCGCAGGCTCATCGAGGTGCTCCGGCAGCGGTCCGCCGAACGCCTTGCCGCTGTGGGGGTTAAGGGCATGATAAGGGAGCTCTCGGAGCTGGCGGCATTCGAGGCCGTCGGACTGTCAAGAATCTATGCGTTTGCGAAAGACGAGAAGATGGCCGAACTCTTCGTCGACTCGGAGGACACGCCCGTCTACCTTGACCATGCCGTTGCTGGCAGATGCGAATCAGGAATCTATCTTACGGAGAGGGAGCGGAGCGCCCTTGAAACGCATCTCGACACCTTCAGTGGCTATACGTTGGACTTCAAGACGCCTTCGCTAAAGAACGACGTGGTAATCGGGGGCGCGGTACTTCGCGTCTCCCTCGATCTTGAGCCTGTCTCCGTCAACCGATTCGCCTTGGACATAAGGAGGCTGAACGCGACTTCTCTCCCGCTGTGTAGGCTCATCGACCTTAACGTGCTCTCGCAGGAAGCTGCCGCCACCCTCGTCGGCTGGCTTGAGGTCGGCGGAAATGTCACCATCGTTGGGGAGACCGGCACGGGAAAGACGACGCTCTTGAACGCGCTCGACGAATTGGTCGAAAGGCGACTGCGTCGCGTCTACATTGAAGACGCCGTGGAGACGAGGGACATGCTTGAACGCGGGTTCCACCAAATGAAAGTGAAAGTGGACCCCTTTGACCGCGGTTACGATACAGGACGGACGAAGGAGTCGGAGATAGTCAAAGCCCTCCATCGGTCACCGGACATTGTCATCCTGAGCGAGATACAATCCGAGGAGCACAGCCGGGCGTTCTTCCAGGCCCTCGCTTCAGGAGCCAGGGGCTTGCAGACATTCCATGCTTCGACGATTGAGCAGGCAATTCGTAGATGGGTGGGCATGCATCACATTTCGGAGCTGAGTCTGTTGGACCTTGGCCTGATGGTCCAGATGGCCAGGCCAGACCGTCTGAAGCAGGGAAGGTTCGTTCAGCGAATTTGCCAGGTCACCGGGGACAGGGGCACGCCGAAGTTGAAGGAACTCTATCTCAGGGACCGCGATTTCAAGCTTCGGGAGGTCGCAGGTGAAGGTTGGCCCATTCCTCCTGAGGGAATTGAACATGGAGAATTCAAGTTGAGAATCGAGCGCACCCGAGGGAGGATTGCCGACTCGAGAGAGGCGCGATGAGGTTCGCATCCCTCGAGGCGTTCGACATCAACATCTGGAGGATGGTTTCTCTAAGCCTCGCCTCTTCAGCCCTTGTGGGTATCGCGGTGGGACTCGCCCTAGGCGACGCATTAGGCCAGGCAAAGACGGCAATCGTCCTGATGATCTCCGCGGTGGTCTTCTACATCGCTGTGTCCTCGCCCCGGCGACTCCTCGACCAACAGCGCGTCGAACAGGCTCGCGAGTCGCTCCTCCTTTCTGCATCGGCGCAGGCCTGCCTGACGATCACGGGCTCAAGATCAAAGACGTTGATGCTGATCAGACCAAAGGAGCAAGCCCTCCGGACTGCTGTGAAGGAAGCGGGGAGGAGGATACTACTCGGGACCAAGGTGGGCGCCGCCGTTGCGGCGTCTTCTCGACTGATTGCATCCTACTCGGCTGCGGTAGCCCTACAGAATGTGGCGACGTCAGATGCAAGTGAGTTCATGGGAGGAGATGAAGAATCTCGCGGACTGGCTGCGGCGTCAGAGCTGAGCATGGAGACGAAGCTCCCGATGTTCATGACAGTCTGTTTCTTCACTCCAATAATGCTAGTACTTTACGCTGTCTTCTCACACACTTACCAGCCAGAGCGGCTGGTCGAGCTTGGAGCCCTTGAGTTCGCGGTCATCGACCTCGGTTACTACCTAAGTGCTGCGGAGAGGAGTCCCTGGTGAACAGCGAGCTAAGCAGAATCCTAGCCCTGAAGAAGGTCCTCGAGTCGGCGAGCGTAGGGATGGGGATGGCACAGTCGGTCGTGAGGGAGCTCAGTGGAATCAAACCTTCCGGAAGCGAGTCGGCCCGGCGCCTCCTTCTGGGCCACCCACTCGCTGTGGCGCTACGCCCTCTCGTCGAATCCGGATGCGAGGAAGTCTCCATGCTCGCATCACTCATCGTGTCGGCGCCAAGGAGCAGCTCGGCGATCATAGGCAGGAGCGGCGGCATTCTCGCGGGCACCCTGGAGAGGTGGGTCAGAGCAAAGGAGAGTGGGAAGCTCCAGCAGAAGGTGCTTAGGTTCAGGAGCTTGGTGACCTGCGGGGTTCTGGGAGCAGTGACTGCGATGGTTGCCTCCCTTGGACCTCTGGTCGGGAGCCTTGATTTTTCAGGAGCGTCGCAACCGACAGGATCGGCAGTGCTCCTCTATCCCTCGGCAGGGCTGAAAGCCATCAGCTCCTGCATGCTCGGGCTCTTTATGTCGGGACGCAACTTCTACCTCAACGTGGCTGTGGCGCTGGGCGTGTTCGCCCTGGTGAGCACGCTCGCGGCTCCCCTTGCCAATATTCCGACGGTGTCCCTGTGGGGCGTTAAATAGCAGATTCCGCTACTATGCCAATGCCGAATCGTCGTAGACGGAGGATGAGCCGGCGAGGGGCACAGCTGATTGAAGAAGCCCTGCTCCTCTCGGTTGCGCTTGTCGCTCTCTCCCTTCTCGTTGGCGGCATTGAGTCAATCCTGAAACAGAGCTCAGATTACACGTCAAATGTCTGGAACTCTATCACTAGCTCGCTCAACAGCATCTTCGGCACTCTCTTTCACTGGTGAACCGCATGCGTCCGGCACGGGAGCTCGTCTCCAAGGCAGCATGGCGGCTGTGGCCAATGGCGGGGATTGGGCTCGATGAAGTCCGGATTGTCGACGGAAAGTACATGGCCGCCTCGGACGGGTCAAGGGTCCGCTATACCGCCCTGTACAGAGTCCGTGTTCCTGACCTCGCCGAGGACCCCAGGGGGGACTACTCCGCTGCCCTTAGGACGACGCTGCAACAGCAGAGGATGCGAGGTCTCTTCGAAGGCCTGCGGAGGGCGGCGGTCCCATTCGTCTACCTGATGGTCATGAATGAATCGGGCGAGGGGGACCAGGAAAACCAGATCCTGGAGTTCGATATCGTCATAGGAACTTGGTTCGATTCCAAGAAAAAAGATGACCCGGGAGCCGCGCTCGAACAGAGGGCGAGCGTCCTCTCAGCGACCGTTAGCGTCGCCCTGCCAACGGCGACGGTGGAGAGGCTGGTAAGGAGAGATCTCTCGGAGTTCGTGAAATCGGTGCTACTCCCGGCGGGGAGGAGCCTACCTCAGGCCGCTTCTGCCGACGTGGCGGGGGCCCTCTGTACCTTTGACGAGATGTCGCCAATAGCTGCCAGCCTCGCTCAGGCACCAGAGTTCTACGTGCCCAATGCCAGCGAGTCGGGAAGCGAAGGCATCTTGCTCGGTCCTGTGAAGTCCGGAGGGCGAGAGTACCACGACTTCCGACTACAACTGGAGGACATAAGGAGACACGCCTGCATACTTGGGATGACTGGATCTGGGAAGTCGACAACCGCGGGAGCAATCGTCAGGCAAGTGGCGGAATCGGGCCTCCCCACCCTCGTCCTCGACTGGCACAATGAATACGGCCAGATGGTTTCAAGCGTCGGCGGGAAGGTACTGGCTCCGGGACGCGACGAGTTCTCGATCAATCCCCTTGAAGTGGGCCCCGCGACTGATCCGGTCGAACACGTGGCCATGGTGTCGGACATCTTCTCTGACATCTATCATTTCACCCATCCGCAGGCTTACATGTTCAGGAACGCGCTTCAGAAACGCCTCAGCGAGACATCGGTCGAGGAGGTTCCGACAATCGCATCCCTTGTAAAGACCATCGAAGCCTATCCCCTAAGGTCTGCCTATGACAATGAAACGAAGGTGGCGCTTCTTCGGAGGCTTGTCCCCCTTACGCAGGGGCAACCGGGCAAGGCACTGAGCGGGTCGGGTCCCCTTAAGCTGGATGAGCTCCTGGGCACCACAGTCTGCGTTGAGCTGGGACACATGAGAGACGTTCAGTCTCGAGGCGTGTTCTCAGATGTACTCTTGAAGATGGTCTACGAGGAGAAGGTGAGGCGCAAGGGAAGTTTGGATCACCTCACCGTGGTCGAGGAAGCGAGGAACATTGCCCCCGCGAGGAGGCCGGAGGACCCTCCAACAGTCGGAGAGAGGATGGTCTCGGAGCTCAGGAAGTTCGGGGAAGCGATGCTCTTCGTTGCCCAGTTCCCGACTCACGTTGCGTCCGAAATCGTAAAGAACTCTGGGACGAAGATCGTCCACCGCCTGGCATGGCCGGACGACGTCTGTCTGGTAGGAGATTCTCTCGGCTTGAACCAGAAACAGAGGGAGCACATTACTAGACTCAAAGCGGGAGAGGCAGTGGTGGGCCTGGCCAGGATTCAGAAGCCCATGCTCGTGCAGGTAAGAGCTGAGGTTCACTCTACGGTCGAAAGCAGCAATTTTAGCTTCGCGCCGGAGTCGTAGTCGAGGGTCCAGTCGATTCTTCGGGCCTCTCGCGGCTTAGAAACTGCGATTTCAACCACGAGGTTTGCCGCATCGGCGGGAGACGCTCTCGTGGTGTCCACCTCCCAAGTCTTTGCCCTGCCATAGCTGTCAAACGCGTCAGAGGAAACGACACCGATGAGCTCGGCTTCGACGTTCTCGACAATCTTTTGTCGCCCATAACCACGGAGTCGAAGCCTCTCTTTCAGTGCCCCCGGCTCGCATCTTAGCACCACGACCTTGGAAACGGCGCTCGATGGGACCACATAGGGGAGAAGATGGCCATGGACGACCGCGTTCTTTGGCAGATCTCCCCTGAGCCGCGCCCGCAGCTCTTGAGTGTCGACGGCGCCTGAATTCCGGCTCATCAGGCCTCGGGACCTTGCGAGCTCGTTCAGGCTCAGGCATTTCATCCTCAATCTATCGGCCACAATCGGCGCAATCGACTTCTTCCCGGTTCCCGGGGTTCCAGTGATTCCGAGCATCTGGTCCTAATCCCTCAAGAATCAGCCGCGCGGCGCCTGTGGTTGGGCCTTCAGCTTCGCTTTCCAGTGCGCCCTGAACTTGGCAAGCTTAGGCGCTATGACTGCCTGGCAGTACGGCTGTGCTGGGTGCCTCTTGTAGTACTCCCGATGGTAGTCCTCCGCCGGGTAGAAGGCACCGAGGGGGACCACCTGGGTCACGATCGGATTCCGGAAGGTCATGTCTGCCGTTAGTTCCCGGATAATCGCTTCCGCCTGCATCTTCTGTTCCTGATCTGCGTAAAAGATGACCGAGCGGTACTGGGTCCCAACATCAGCGCCCTGCCTGTTGAGGGTCGTCGGGTCGTGAGTGGAAAAGAGCACCTCCAGAAGCTCTCTGTAACTTATCAGGGAGGGGTGGAAAGTAATCTGCGCGACCTCGGCGTGCCCCGTCGAATCGGTGCAGACGTCCTCGTATGTGGGGTTTGGGACTGTCCCTCCCGCGTATCCAGGGACCACGCTGATGACGCCGTTCAACTCTGAGAATACAGCTTCGGAACACCAGAAGCAGCCGCTTCCGAAGGTTGCCGCGTCCTTGCTGGTCAAGATGACCGAGGAACTCCCCCTTGAATTAAAACTTGGAGGTCAAGCCGCCCACGATCCTCAGGTTCCCCCCGTTGAGGTCGACCACAGCTGCTCTCATCCCCTCCCAAACGGGGACCTGCCATGGCAACTGGGCAGTAACGGAGGCCTTCCCCGAGACGGCCATCCTGGCCGGCACGATTTCCCCCGGAAGCTGGACATGCAGGTCCCTTGAGGTTACCTCCTGCTTGTAGTAGGGTGATTTCGCCAGCTCAAAGGACGGGGAGTTGGAAAGCTGCAGAGCACCGTCATCGAGCCAGTGGCTTTTCTCTAGGTCCCTCGCCTCAACTCCTCTTAGAGAGAGGCCTACCCTGATCCCTCGCCCAGCGGAATCGAAGTCTAAGTCGTTCACCTGTATCCCCTTGACGTCCGCCCTAACGTCGGCAGGTCCTGGTATCGGCCTAAGCTGATCGTGGATCGAGACCTTCCCCGACAGAACGAAACCCAGGGCCACGGTCCCGACGCCCTTGACAGTGAAGGCCCTGTCCACATAGATCAATGTCTGCTCTTTCGGGAAGTCAGTGCGAGGAGAGACGTGTGAGAGGTCTATGGCGGAAGAGCGGGGGTCGCGTATGTCTGGCTTGTACCCAGCCACCGGAGTTCCCTTCAACATAGCCCTCGCGACATCGAGATCGGGAGAACCTCCAGTAAGTTCGAGGGTCCCATCCAACCCGAAGGCACCCAGCAGCACCGCGAGCTCGCCGTCAGGAGCGCCCACCCTCCCTGAACTCGGGTAGAAGTAGAGCGCGTGGTCGGCGATAGACGCCACGCGGGAGTACCCCTGGATCCTTTCCGGATAGTCGGACGTGTCGAGGAACGAGCACCTCCTCCCCCCTTCGACTCTGGTGTAGACCACCACCCCCTCGGCTTCGCTCTTCTTGGCAACAGCTCCCTCGAAAAGAGACTTGGTCTGGACGTCTGTGCCAAAGACCCCGACTGTTATTCCCTCCATTCGATGTCCCCTGCGAGATTGCCCGCCTTCAGGATGCCAATCTTATGCTTTCTCGACCGGGAACGGATAAATCGGCAGGACCGGGACTAATTTGCCGTGCCCAGCGACCTCATAATAATTGGTTCCTTTCTTCTCGCGTTCAAGGCGGTCCTTCTCGAAGGGAGCGAGGTCGCGATTCTGTCATTGGCCACAGTGAAGCAGCTTGGGAGGAACAACGTCCTCTTCGGAGTGCTTGCAGGGGGGACAGCGTCGGTGGCCATATTCTTCGGCATAAGGCAGATCTTCCTGCTCTTCCCGGAGGCGTACATAGACATCCTCACGGGGTGCGTGATCCTATTCTTCTCGTACAGGTTCCTCAGGGGATTCAAGCGATACTACTTCGGCAAACGCTCCTTCCGTGCGAAGATGGAGAAGATGGAGTCAGAAGCGATAGAAAGAGACTTCGACAAATACGGGGCAGAGAAGCCCACGGTCTTACCCTACTCGCCTCTGAACGCACTCCCAGTGTTCATTATCACGGTCACAGAAGGGTTCGAGGCGAGCCTGGTGCTCAGCGCGGCGGGCGCCTTCAACCTGGAATGGACGCTCATAGGAGCGGGGGTAAGCCTCCTGCTGTTGGTTGTGATATCTGCGATTTCGTACGATTACCTGATCAGGTTCCCCAGGTGGGGGCTCGACCTACTCGCCGGGACCATTCTGTTGGTATTCGGGTCCTTCTTCTTCGCCTCGGGTCTCTACCTGGTCTTCTTCGGCGGTTCGTAGACGTCCTATTCTCCATATTCGTCGAGGGCTGAGCGGAGCTCTCCAGCTATCCTCCGCAGAGCCGAAGGTCCGAAGCCCCATTCGACCCCCGCTGCCTCGAAGAGCTCCGGGAGAGGGCGCGTGCACCCGAGCGATAGGGCGCTTTTGTACGCCTCCATGGCGTCCTTCGGATCTTTTCTGTAGTGAGACCAGACAGTCAGGGCTCCGGTGAGCGCGATACCATATTCAATGTAGTAGAACGGGACTTCGAAAAGGTGGAGTTGGAGCTGCCACCTGTAAGCCCTGTTGCTCTCTAACCCTTCGTATGACTCGAGCCCGCAGAACCGGTTGAAGGTCGCCACCCAGGCCTTCGCCCTTTCGTCATTCGAGTGCCCGGGGTGTGCATACACCCAGTGCTGAAATGCGTCTATGGTAGCAATCCATGCGAATAGCTTAACGTTGTCCACGGATTCTATCCAGTTCGAGCGCTTGGCGTCCTCCTTGTCATAGAAAACACCCTCGTAGTGCTCGCCCGAGATCATCTCCATTGACATGGAAGCAACTTCGGAGAACTCGTTCGGCATGTTTGCACCCCCATTGAAGAAGGGAAGCATCGCTTTGCCCATGAGGAAAGTGTGAAAGCTGTGGCCGCATTCGTGCAGCAGCGTCCTTACATCGTCGTCCTTTCCGACGGCGTTCATGAAGATTAAAGGAAGCCTCGCCTCAGCGAGCTCATCCTGGTAACCCCCGGGGGCCTTACCCTTCCTGCTTTCAAGGTCCAAGAGTTGAAGTTCCACCATGCGCTCGAAATATGACAAGAGCTCCGGGTCAACTTTCGCCAACACTTTTCTCGCGCCCAACAGGAGGTTCTGGACCTGATCGAAAGGTCGAAGAGCCTCCCGCCCCGCCGGGTCAACCTGTAAGTCCCAGGGCCTGAGAACGTCGACCCCCATCCGTTCGGCCCTCGCCCTGTCGATGTCTCGGCTCAGAGGGACGATGGCCTCTTCCACCCCCCTGTGAAACTCCTCACAGTCCCCAGGGGTGTAGTCGAACCTGTCCTTCTTTACGAAGATGTAGTCTCTGTAGTTGTCGAAGCCAGCGTTGCGTGCTATCTTGTCACGCAAGGCGACCATCTCCGTGTATATCGAGTCGAGGGTTTCTCTGTCCGTGAGCGTCCTCTGGCCTGAGAGCCGCCACGCCTCCTCCCTGACCGCCCTGTCCGGCAATTCGTAGAATCTGGACATCTGTCGTAGGGTTCTCTCTTGGCCGCGGAAGCTAACGGTCATCGCGCCAGTCGTTCTGTAATACTTCTGCGAGAGGGCAGAATCCTCCTTCTCCAAGTCAACGTTCTCTTCCCTGAAAATCGAGGCAGCGCTTTGCCGACGCCTGTCCTCGAGGCCATAGACATTCTTGGGAAGCTCGGCCCGGAACTGTGAGGTGACGTATCTTTTCAGGAGCTTGAAGCTTGCTAGCTTGATCTTTGGCTCAAAGAACTCGGTGTATTCCTCGTAGGCTTTGGTATAGTCGGGGTTGTCCGTCTGCCTGGTGCTGTTGAAGTATCTCACTGTCCGTTGCTCGTAGAGATAGGCGTCGAGTTCGGCCTCGTCGAGGAGCCACTTCTCCAAGTCTTCTGCCGACCCCAGGGGGCGCTTTCCCAGCTCTTCGAAGATCCCATTGACATAATCCCATTCAAGCTTCATGTCTTCCGGGAGGTAGTGCCGCTTGAACTCGTGGGGAAGCGTCGTGTAGTCGAAGACCAACGGATGATAGACCACCTTGGGTAGTGTTAACCATACTTATGCCTCACCGACGCTGCAAGGAAGGGCAGTCGGGAGAAGTCCCGATACCCTTATGCCCGCTAGCCCAGCAGGCACAAACGCTGACCCTATTGTTGGCAGGGAATCCGATCGTTGCCGACATCCCCGTCACTCTGGTTCTCCTTGTCTGGATGGGGTTCGTGTTATTCTTCGGCTCGAGGTGGGTGTACAACTTCGTCCTAAAGAGGGGATGGGACCCAAAGAGGGGGACCTATCTTGGGCGCAAGTTCGTGCACATATTCGGGGCGGGTATCGTGGCTGTCACCCTTCCGTTCGAGTTCCACGAGCCGTACTTCCCCTTTGGCTTCGCCATGTTGCTCGCTCTGTTGACCTTCACCCTGCACAGGACAGGCCGAATTCTCTACTGGTTCCAGGACCCGTCGAACTATTCGGAAACTTATTTCGCACTCACATGGGGCGCGGCCGTCTTTATGACGTGGTTCCTAGACAAGACTTTCCTCCTTGCTGTGGTCCCCACCCTGTTCATGGCCTGGGGGGATGGCGTGACAGGGGTGGTGAGGAACCTGATGTACAAGAAGAGAACGAAGGCATGGGAGGGGTCTGTCGCCATGCTACTCGTCTGCCTCCCTGTGGGAGCGTTGATGGGTGTAGCCGGGGTCGTCGCCGGAGCCTTGTCCACAGGTGTGGAGAGATTTGAGGGAATCGACGACAACATCAGTATCCCCATAATCAGTCTGTGCGTGCTCATACCTGCATGGGTGCTCAATCTGAACATTCCGATACTCTGAGGGGTTCACCCCCGTAGCGTGTCGGACGTAGTATGCCCGTGATTTATACGCTGAGACAGGGGTAGGCAGCCGTTAGTCCGATGTCGACGGAAACTTTGCTTTGCGATTCCCTCACAAAGGTATACAGCGACTCGAAGGGAAGGAAGGCGGTTGACTCGGTCAGCTTTGAGGTGCCTTCGCATGGGATATTCTCCCTGATAGGAATGAACGGCGCGGGGAAGACCACCCTCGTGAGAATCCTTGCGACCCAGTTGGCACCTACGGCCGGCAGGGCCACAATAGATGGACTCGACGTCATTGTTGATGCGAAGAAGATCAGGGAGCGTATCGCGTGTATCCCTCAAGAAGCGAGGACAATCCCATGGATGACCCCCAAGCAGACAGTACTATCGTACCTGCTCTGGAGAGGGGTGAGCTACAACGAAGCCGGACGGAATGCGTCCGAAGCGCTTGCCAAGGTGGGGCTTGAGGCTCAGGAGAACATCCTCAACAGGCGTCTGTCGGGTGGGACAAAGAGGAAGGTACTCGTCGCAACGGTCCTCTCGTCAGATGCAGACATTATCTTCTTGGACGAGCCTACCACGGGGCTCGACCCAATCTCTAGGCAGGAGTTGTGGACCTCACTTACGAGGCTCGCCGAACATCGTTTCCTTATACTGACCACCCATTATCTTGAGGAGGCTGAAAGACTGGCGAACGTCATTGGAATCCTCCATCTAGGCAAGGTGGTGGGGTTCGGAACCCTCGATCAGTTGAGGTCGACCCTTAGGTACCAGTACAGCCTGATGGTCACATCGGAAGCCGAGCTCCCCGTCGTCAAGGAAGGCTTGGTCACCAGGGCAAGGACAGGCCAGACACAGTTACTCACTGACGAGTCAGAGGCGCACGAGATTTCACGGTCGCTGCTGGAGAAGGGGGTGAAGTTCTCCATGAGCAGGGTGTCACTGGAGGACATATTCTTCCACCTCGTCCATGCAACAGGCCAGGAGGATTCCGAATGAGAGCTTGGGGGAGGGAATTGCTTGCTTCTGTGTTGGTTAACTCAATCTACGAGATGAAGAACTACCCCGTTGTCCTGCTCAATACGGTGCTCTCCCCCCTGTCGTTCCTCATCGTGATCACCTTTGTCAGCAAAGGGCAGCTCATAGGGGAAGCCATCGAAGGCGGGTTCATCATGAGCATGTTCCAGAGCGGAATGTCTCTTCAGGGGGACCTCTCGCACCTTAAGAACGACTTCAAACTCCAAGACATGGTCGTCAGTTCACCAACTACCCCAAGCGCTTATGTCACAGGAATGGCTCTTGCTGAAGTGATTTACTCAATACCGGCGCTCGCGGTACTGACGGTCCTCGCAGCGATTTACATCCATCCAGGAGTGGTCCAGTCTCTGGAACTCCTCGGAGTCTTCCTCCTCATGTTTCTGGGGTCTGTGGCTATGGGGTTCACGCTCTCCACCTTCTCCAGTGACATAGTGCAGAGCTTCGCGTTTTCCAGGCTCATTTCGACCGTTTTCTCAACACTCCCCCCGGTATACTATCCGATAACATACATACCCCTCCCCTTCAGATACGCCGCATACCTCTCGCCAACGACATACGCCGGAGAGATAGCCCAGAACTCGACTGGTCTGATCCAGCTTTCGACGACCGACATCTTCTCGGCTTGGACAATCCTCATTGCGGTCAGCTTAGCTCTGTTGCTAATCGCCGTGAAGAAGGCCAGGTGGAGGGATATCTGAGCCCACCCACACCTGCGGCTGCTGGCGCGTGCCTCATGCACGTTGAATGCGAGCGAAGTGCCCCGGGGGGGATTTGGACCCCCGTCGCTAGCTGTCTCCCAAATCACGTCGAGAGGCTAACATGCTTGACCGGGCTACACCACCGGGGCTCGGCGTGCCTTCAAATGGTGTGAATATAGTGGTTGCCCTGCAAACGATTAGGAAACGACATTGCAACCTCTGAACGAACTCGGTAGGGCTCTACTGGTTCTGCTTGAGCACCGACTTCGCGGCCAGTTTGATGTCTGAAGGCTTGACAGTCTTCCTGCCAGCGTGTGCTGCGAGCTCCACCGCCGCCTTGGAGATCTGCATCCCCACCGCCTCGAGCTCAGACCTCAGCTCGATGGCAGCGTCGTCCCCCACCCTCTCAGCACCGGCCTTCTTTATCACCCTGTAGACAGCCGCAAGGCCGAACTCGGAACTGGACATTCGCTTTTCATGTATACGCGG
>Ga0187772_10000120_pt1 | contig 30654 bp, 23 predicted proteins | sample 0116_SJ02_MP15_2_FD_133137 | JGI IMG/M metagenome (GOLD analysis project Ga0187772, IMG submission 133137) | Tropical peat soil microbial communities from peatlands in Department of Meta, Colombia - 0116_SJ02_MP15_20_MG | ecosystem: Environmental > Terrestrial > Soil > Wetlands > Peat | place... | reverse complement strand
GTCCTTGTTCAGTCGCACTTCCGCCCCCCATTTCAGGCTGTGCGAGCCTCTGGACCAGGCCAAATCGACCTTTCCCTGCTAAAGGTTGCCGTAAGAGCCGAAAATCGATCCATCCGCGGTGTTTAAGCCGTCGTACCAGCCGTCGCCATACACCAAAGAGGGATCGGTGGAATCCTGAGTTGGGAAGATCGGAGTGCTGCGTACATAGCCAAAAGCCGCATCCAGATTCAGCCGGGAAGATATCGCCTTTTGGTAGTGGATGGTTGCGCTGCGCTGGTGATCGTAGAAATTCACGCCGAACAAAGGATCAATCGCGGTCTGGTCGGGATTAGTGGTCGGCCCCGTCACCTGATTCAAACTGAAGCGGCCGAAAAGCATTGAGCTTGAAGAGAGATGATGATCCACGTGAATGGAAAACTGGTCTGTGTTGGTCACCACTTTTGAATACGTCGCGTACGTACGGGCGCCAAATGCTCCCTGGGGATCGTTGGGAAGCGGATAGCGATTGAGGAGAGGCGCGATTTCCGGATTAACGGGCACAAACAGCGTATCGCCGGGAAATGTCGTGGTGTCGATGCCTAGGCGCTCGTTTGCGGTCGGAACAGCAAACACCTGCGTGGTGCCCAGCACCTGGCGGAATCCCTGATACTCCCCGAAGAAATAGGTTTTTCCACGGCCGTCATAAAGACCGGGGAGAATGAATGGGCCGCCAATGGTCCCGCCAAATTCGTTGCGGACAAACGGGGGTATCCGGCCGGTGTCAACCCCGTTGCTGTGGTCAAAGAAATTGCGCGCATCAAACGCCGCGTTGCGGACAAACTCAAACGCGCTGCCGTGGAAGCCGTCCGTTCCCGTTTTGGTTACCACGTTTGTGAACCCGGCCGCACCTTCCCCAATCTCCGGCGGCATTACCCCGGAACTGGATTGCACCTCCTGAATCGCATCCACGTTGAAATTTGCAAACGTGGCCCCTCCCATTTCGGGATCGCTTGTGAATGTGCCGTCCGTCGCAAAGACCGAATCCACGCCGCGTTGTCCGTTGACGGAAAATTGCTGGGTGAAATTCGCGGCCCCGTTGGTGTCGGTCATGGTCCCGGCCGCCAGCAGGAGCAGTTTGCTGAAATCACGCTCATTCAGGGGAATGGAAGAGACTTCTTTGCTCGAAAGTCGTCTCGCTTTATCAGACTTAGTGGCGGGCTGGCTGCCGCGCTCGATGAAGCGTAGCGTCTGGTCCTGCGGAGAAAGCTGAAGATCCACGGCGAGCTGCTCGTCCTGCTTCACAACCAGAGGTTCCGCAGCGGTCCACTCTTTTTCGGCCAGCTTTACGGTGACGCGATAGCTGCCTGCTTCGAGTGTGCCAAACGCGAATGTACCGTCGGCACCGGTTGTGGCCGTGTATTCCAACTCTCCGGCGCTGGACCGCAGAAGGATGGTGGCATTCGAAAGAGGAGCGCCGGACTCGCTTGTCGCGATGCCTGTCCAGCGAGCGGCCGCGAACAGTGGTAACGCGTAAAAAAGAAGGAGCACAAAAAGGCGGCCTGCAGGGTTGCATTTAGCGCGATTCTGCTTCAAGGCGCCATCGAAGTTTCCCGGCACTTCCCTTGTCTTTCCACAGGTTCAGGTGAGCGAATCGAGGACCCGATTTGGGATAGGCGAGCTGGGCCAACCGGCCTCCGTAGGCCCGCCAAATCGATTTTATAATAGGGAATACGCGAAGTGGGAAAAAACTGGCTGCCCCGCGGCGGCACAAAAAAATTGAAGACGCTGGAACCTCGCGATTCTCGCGCCCCCTTTTGATTGTGCTGGCAAGTTTTTTGCGCTTCCCGGCTCAATCTGCGCACAGTGTATTTTCCTGCTGATGGAGCTTGGCAAGAGGCCTGGGCGACTTTTTCTGTGGAAAGCTGTGCGGATTGTGGAAAAAGGGGGCCCTACGGGATTGGAAAAATCCCTTCTGTCCCAAGGTCCCGTTTGCTGTAGCGGCAGCTTCACGCCGCGTTCGGGAAAGTGAACACGGCTTTGCCGGGGTTTCCGGCGGCGACGTAGGAGTAAAGTTCTCGGGCCTTGTCGAGCGTGCCGCACTTCGAGATGGATGCAGGTCGGAGGTGGCCGGCCTCGAACAGAGGCGCGAGCGAGTTGAGAAGGCTGGCGCCGTCGGTGACGGTCAGCGAAAGGGAATCGAAGCCAAGGAGAGTCAGGCGCCGGTGATAGAAATCGAGAAGATCGAAACTGACACGTCGCGGGCCGGTGGAGGTAATCACCACCTGGCGGCCGAGCGGCCCGAGGGTTGAGAGCGCCGGTTCGAAGAGGTCGCCCCCGACGCAATCGAAGGCCACATCCACACCCTTTCCCCTTGTGAATACCTGCACGGCTTCCAGGAGATTGTCTTTGCTGACGTCCACATAGCCGAATAAGTCCAACCCAGGGAAGTTTTCCCGCACAGGAGGCTTGCGCCCCACCGCGATGAGCTTGGCGCTGTGGGTCTGCCCGAGTTGCAACACGGCCGAGCCCACCCCACCCTGTGCGCCTGTGACGAGCAGGGTTTCGCCCACTTGCAGCTTCGCGCAGCGGAAAAGGCCCTGGTAGGCGGTGAGGAAATTTACGCCCACGCAAGCAGCTTGTTCAAAAGAAAGATTGCCCGGTTTCGCGGAGACGGCTTCCGCTGGAATCACCAGAAATTCGGCGTGGCTGCCGTCACGCGTGAAACCAATGTCTCCGCCGCTGCCCCAAACTTGCGTGCCCACCAGGTTGGGAGGGCCTTCGACGACGATGCCAGCGAAGTCCCGGCCGGGAGTGCGTGGAAGGGTGGTGCGCGGCATCCTGCCCTGAAGATTTTTCACGTCGCTCGGATTGATGCAGGCGGCCACGACCTGGACTTTGACTTCACCAGGGGCAGGTGCGCAATCGGGAATTTCCTCGACGGAGATATTTTGGAGATTGTCGGCAAAAGTGGAGAAGCGAACAGCTTTCATGACATGGTCCCGAAATCTGAGATTGTGGAAAGTGCGAGGATATCACCAATGGTTGGATGGTGAAGGTGGGAGGGCCGGGTACAATGCTGGTGTGAGTACAAAACGACTGAGCTTCCTATTCCTTTCTATTTGTTTCAGCGTCATTTTGAATTTTCCGGCTGGGGCGCGGCGGCAAAACGCCACCGAAAAAGATTCTCCTTTTACGTGGGATGACGGGGCAGTGGTGCGCGGCGATCTGCGACAGAAGAGGATCGCGCTGAATTTCACCGGAGGAGATTACGGAGAAGGCACTCAGGCGGTCTTGGATACACTCGAAAAGACGAAGGTCAAGGCGGGAATTTTCGTCACGGGTGGATTCTTGCGCGAGGGCGACCGGCGAAAACTGGTGCAGCGCGCCGTGAAGGAAGGACACTACGTTGGTCCGCACTCGGACCAGCATCCGCTCTATTGTCCATGGGATGACCGCGAGAGATCCCTGATCAGCAAGACGGACTTCCAGAAGGACCTTCAGAAGAACATTTCAGACCTGAAACAGCTTGGCGCGCTGCGTTTCGGGCCGATCTATTTTATTCCGCCCTATGAATGGTTCAATCGCGAGCAGGTGGAATGGGCGAAAGAAATGGGCGTTCAGATGTTCGACTTCTCGCCGGGGAGCGGATCAAACCGCGACTACATGCCGGAAAGCGATCCGAAGTTTGTGTCGTCACAGAAAATCTTCGACGATATTCTGGCGTACGAGAAGAAAGATCCACACGGTTTGAACGGATATATTTTGCTGTTGCATTTAGGGGCAGACCGGAAGGACAAGATGTTCCCCCTATTGGAGCCCTTGATAGTTGAATTGCAGTCACGAGGCTATACCTTTGTAAGGATAGATCGCATGCTGATGGAAGCAAAATAAGAAAGGGAAGATGGGAAAAAGGAAAAGCCAACCGGGCCTGAACTCTCCGGCTGAAGGATGGATAAGACAGCGGATATAATGCAGGAGATCGCGAGGGGGCGAATTGACGAAGAGACTGTGGCGAGTGGTGGAGCGTGTGTACCCGCGATGCAGCACCATCACGCAGGCAATTGCTTATAACGTATTTCTCGCATTTTTTCCGATGTTGTTGCTGGCCGTGGGAATTGCCTCGACATGGATTGGAACCAAAGCCGGGATGTTGGATGCGTTCCGCAACTTCACGGACTTCCTACCGCCGGGGAGCCAGGGAATCGTGGGGGATTTTCTGGAACGCCGGGAAGGGGACATCTGGAAATACGGATTAGCGGGCGCCGCGGGAGCGCTTATCGGTGGAACTCAGGTGATGAAGCTGCTCATGCAGGGCATTCACCTGATTTATGACGAAGGCGAACACATCGGATTCCTTCACCGGCAGTTGCGCGGGCTATTGCTGCTTTTGATCACCATGGCGCCGATTGTGGGAGCGGGCATTCTGGGCGTCTTTGGCAGGCCGTTGCGGCATTGGCTGACGGAGCAGTTGTGGCACCACGCGCCCGTGCACAGCATGTGGCTGGTGTTTTTCCCCTTGGCGGCGATGCTGTTGGCGATGTTGGCGCTGACGGTGATCTATTGGGTGGCGCGGCCCAAGGAGAAACACTTAAGCCACGTTCTGCCCGGGGCGGCTATGGCTACATCGCTCTGGTGGCTGGTGAACGCCTTGTTCGGGTTTTACGTCCGCAAGATGCCGCCCAACGTTGTATATGGGGGCCTGGGGGCGGTAATCGGTTTGCTGATCTGGATGCAGATTTCGGCGGTGATTGTTTTTCTGGGTGCGGCTTGGAATGCGGAAGAAGCAGCGACGAAAAATGGCGGGTGACGCGTGGCGAAGGTGGAAGTCGAGACTTACGCGGGTTACAAGGCAGACGAAAGGCCGGTGCGGCTGAAGTTGGGCGGGCAAACGCTGGAGATCTTGGAAGTGGAAGACCGCTGGTATTCGCCCGGCGAGACCTATTTCCGTGTGCGCGTTGAAGGTGGCGACCGCTACGTGCTTCGGCATACCGAGGCACAGGATGTCTGGAGCTTGGAAGGATTCAGGAGCGGAGCGAACTAGGTTCAAGAAATCTAAGAGTGCAAGAGGAGCGCCTTCCGGAATATAAGAATGCGCCGTAGAGAGCTGATCAAATTCATGGGAGTTGGGGCGGGGATGAGTCTGCTGCCGTCTCTTGTGAAGGATGTTTTTGCGGAGGACACCAAACCCGACGCCTCTCTGCGCATTGCGCCTGTGGAACTGGAAATTGCTCCAAAGAAGATTGTGAAGACGACGGTCTACAACGATTCCATCCCAGGGCCCGTACTGCGATTCCGCGAAGGCCAGCGCGTGACGATCGAAATCATCAACGACACGAAAGAACCGGAAGTGACGCACTGGCATGGACTGTTCGTTGCGCCAGAGGTGGACGGTTCGGTGGAGGAGGGAACGCCGCTGATCCCGCCGAAGGGTTCGCAACGATACACGTTCGAAGCGCGCCCTTCGGGGACGCGCTGGTACCACAGCCATGTCTCGGCTGGACGCAACCTGAATCGGGCTACGTTCACCGGCCAATTCGGAATGTTCTATATCGAGCCGCGGGGCGAACCGGGACGCTACGACACCGAGGTTTTGCTTTGCCTGCACGGGTGGAAGGCATACCTGGGAACCATGGGGGGAGAAGGATCGCTCGAACCAGTCTATGAGTTGTACTCGATCAACAGCCATGCTTTGGGGTTTGGAGAGCCGATTCGTGTGCGCGAAGGACAAAGAGTGTTGTTCCGGATTTTAAATGCTAACGCGACACTGCCGCACACAATCTCGCTGGCGGGCCATCCGTTCGAAATAATCAGCCTGGACGGAAATGCAGTGCCCACACCGCGCAAGGTGGATGTGCTTTCGCTCGGTCCCGCTGAGCGTGTGGACGCGATCGTGACCATGAATTCGCCCGGAGTGTGGATTCTGGGCGACGTGAGCGATCAGATTCGGAATCAGGGCCTGGGAATCGTCGTGGAGTATGAGAACCGGAGTGAGAGTCCCCGCTGGGTTGCGCCAGAGAAGACGGAATGGGACTACACCATGTTTGGCCATTCCCCCGACGGCACAGGGGAACAGTCGCCGGCAGCAGAGCAACTGGAAAAAGTGCCGCTGGTCTTTCGCCGCAAATTTGCAGGGAACAATTGGGTGGACCACTGGACGATCAACGGCAAGGAGTATCCGAAGACGGACCCCATCCTTGTGCGGGAAAATCATCGCTACAGGCTGCAATTTGACAATCAGAGCGATGACGATCACCCCGTTCACCTGCATCGTCACACCTTCGAGTTAAGAAATGTAGCCGGCAAGAACACGGCGGGCGTGATGAAAGATGTTGTCGTTGTGCCGAGACGCAAGCTGGTCGAGGTGGAACTGGTGGCAGATCATCCGGGGACGACACTCTTTCACTGCCACCAGCAGATGCACATGGATTACGGATTCATGGCGCTGATGCGCTACCTAGGATAAGGGCAGTCCGGCGATCGAAACCGGTCACCTTCGCAAGGTTGCCTTGACATCATCATTCCCCGGGCGTACATGGTTATCAGAGCACCATCCCCATGAGCGAAACACGGAGGTCCCCATGCCCCGCTATGAGTTTTACTGCGAAGACTGCAAGAAGTCGTTCGAGGTCATCCTGACGCTCGCGGAATATGAAAAGGGCAAGGTCAAGTGCCCGAAGTGCGGCCGCGAGCATGTGCACCAAGAGGCTGCCGCCTTCTTTGCGGTAACCTCCAAGAAAAGCTGACAAACCCACGGTCACCGAGCACGACGCCGCCATTTGGAGCCGGCTGCCGTTTTGCTTGACGGCACGTGCCTCCGAGCTTTTTCGGGAATTTGATACCCCCAAGCACCAAAGTTTCGATAGCTGAGAAGAACCGCCTCATGAAGCCGAGAAGCGTGTCTCCGGTCTTCTTCATTACCGCTTCTCTGTATCTATGCGGGCGTTAGAATGCCCCGGTTGGGGCACGTTGACACACCTGTTAGCAAGACCTATAGTCAGACGGAGAGTTCCACCCGCGCAGAAATGACCAATGGGGGCAAGGGAAGGGATGGCACTCGGGCCTGCTAACGGAAACCACTGCCTCCAGCGGTTGAGCTGGTTGGCTGTACTTGCGATTTTGCTCGCGGGGATGCCGGGAGCGCGCGCTCAGGAACCAAGCGCCCCGGCTGGCGGCCAGTCGAATGCCGCAGCCCTCACGCCGAAGACTTCGGACACTCCCCCTGCTGGGCAACAGAAGCAAGCCGAACTCTCCAGTAAAGACACAAATACAACATTCAAACTCCGCGTAAACCTCGTGCAGGTGAAAGTCGTGGTGCGCGATGCCAAGGGAGACTTGGTGCGGGACCTGAAACGGGAAGATTTTCAGCTCTACGATCAGGGAAAGCTGCAAACCATCTCGACGTTTGGCGTAGAGACGGCCGAAACGCGGCGGAAGAGAATGGAAGAAGCGGTTAAGACGCAGCAAGACGCAAGCGAGCAGCCTCAAGACCATGGAGCGGCGCTTCCGGAGCGCTTCGTGGCGCTGGTGTTCGACGACATCCACCTGAGGATGGAAGATGCGACGGTTATCCGCTCCAGCGCGAGGAAACTCGTGGATAGCATGACGCCGGGGGACCGGGTAGGGTTCTTTGGGACCTCGGAGCAGTGGAAGCAAGAGTTTACGAGCGACAAGGCCGCGCTGCAGCAGGCGCTCCTGCAAGTAATACCGCGGCCGAAGATGGGGAAGGTCTTTGCAACAACCAACTGCCCGGACGTGACGTATTACATGGCAGACCAATTTGTAAACAAAAACGATCCGATGGTGCTGTCGGTTGCAACGGACCAGACGCTGCAATGCATGTACCAAGGGAATCAACAGATGTACAAAGCAGCGCAAAACATGGCGTTTTCTGCTTTGCAGCAAGCTTTGGTGGCGGGAGACACGGACAACGACTACACCTATCGGGCATTGGAAGATGTGATCCGGCGGTTAAGCGCGATGCCGGGAGAACGAGTGCTGGTGCTGGCGTCACCCGGTTTTCTACTGACTACGCAAATTTTCGATGAAACAGGGATCATTGACCGCGCAAACCGGGTGGGCATTGTGATCAACACAATCGATGCTCGTGGACTATATACGCCGGACATTTTCGGGGATATCTCCCAGCCGATGACGGATACTCCAAGGACTGCGGCAATGTATGCCAATTACCGCACGCAGGAACAAACGGACAACCAGTACGTCCTAATGGATTTTGCGAACGGGACGGGCGGAACCTTCTTTCACAATTCGAACGATTTGGAAGGCGGACTGGAACGGGCGGCCTCGACGCCGGAGGTTTCCTACGTGCTGGGATTCTCGCCTCAGAACGAAAAGATGGATGGCAAGTACCACACCATCAAAGTGGCGCTTACGGACAAGAGAAAGTACAGCCTCCAAGCGAGGCGAGGGTATTACGCGCCCAGGAAGTTGAATGATCCCCAGGAGCAGGCAAAGACGGAGATACAGGAAGCAGTGTTCTCGCAGGACGAGATCCTGGACCTGCCGCTGGATTTGCAGACGCAGTATTTCAAGACCGGAAGCGAGGCAGCGCAACTGAGCGTGGTTTCTCGAATCGGTCTAAAAGGGATGCACTTCCGCAAGGCGGACGGCCGGAATTTCGACGACCTGACGGTTGCAACAGTCATATTTGACGACAATGGAAATTTTGTGACCGGGGGCGAGAAGATCCTGGAAATGCGCCTGCTGGACAAAACCTACGATCGGTTGAGCCAGACGGGCGTGACCATGAAATCGAGTTTTGAGCTGAGACCGGGGAAATACATGGTGAGGCAGGTGATTCGGGATTCGGAAGGCGCACAGATGGCCGCGAAGAATGGGTCGGTAGTCATCCCGGACTAAGCGGTGATGGGGGCAATATGAAGAAGGCGAGGGCGAACTGGGTATTGATAGGGTCTTTCGGCGCTTTGATGGTCATGGCGTTATTGCTCGGGGCGCAGGGATTGGGAGCCCAAGCCCAGCCGCAGGCGCAGGACACGGCGAAACCTGCGGGGGGAACGGAGCAGGCGGTTCAAACTAACACTGTAATTCGAGCGGAATCGCGAATCGTTCTTGTGGATGCAGTGGTGACTGACAAAAAAGGGAAGTACGTCAGCGACCTGACGAAAGGCGACTTCAAAGTATTTGAAGACAACAAGGAGCAGACCATCACGAGTTTTTCTTCGGAATCGGATGCGGCAGTGCAGGCCGCGGGGCAGAAGCACTACATAATTTTGTTCTTCGATAACTCATCAATGGAAACCGGAGACCAGGCACAGGCAAGAATTGCCGCGACAAAGTTCATCGAGAGCAGCAACGGCCCTGACAAATTAATGGCGGTGGTGAACTTCGGTGGGACCTTGCAACTCCGGCAGAACTTCACATCCAATGCAAAGCTGCTGGAGGCCGCGGTATCCGGGAATCAGGCGCCCAACATCGAGACGAACGGGCAAACCGATGCCTCGGTGGCCGGTGGCCAGACGACGCAGCCGGTTATGGTGGCTTCGACGGGAATCCCGGCTCTCAGTAATGCAGAAGCAGAGTTCGGAGTGCGATCGATGCTGCTCTCGATCCGGAGCCTGGCCAAGAATCTGCGCGGCGTGCCAGGGCGGAAAATGTTGATCCTTTTCACGGCTGGCTTTCCGCTGGACACCGAGAACATCAGCGAGCTGACCGCAACGATTGATGCTTGCAATAAAGCGAATGTGGCGATCTATCCGCTCGACGTGCGCGGTCTGACAGCGCTGACTCCAGGTGGAAGCGCGAAACTCTCCGCGCCCGGTAAGGCGGACAGGCCGAGCCAGAACACGCTAAGTGCAGCGACGCGCACGCATAGGCCGAGATTGGTGCTCGCTAGCTACACTGCGGCAGCCCTCCTCGACCCGCAGCACGGTGGAGGCGGTGGTGGAGGCACTGGTGGCAGTGGAGGTGGTGCAGGCGGCGGACATGGTGGCGGAGGAACAGGCGGTACCGGAGGGGGAACTGGAGCTGGAGGAGGTAAAGGCGGCACTGGGAGCGGCGGAACGGGTGGCACAGGCACTGGAGGTGGCAAGGGAGGAACCGGAGGAACGGGCAGTGCCGGAGGCGGGACGAAAGGCGGCGGCGTGTCTCCTTATTCGAATTACTACAACAATCCGATGAACCAGCCGCAAGTGCTGCTACCGAAAATTCCGACGTCGACCACGGTGAACCAGCAAGTAATGCAGATGCTGGCGGACGGAACCGGGGGATTCGCGATTTACAACACGAATGATCTGCTCGGCGGATTGCAGCGCATCACGGCAGAACTGAACCAGTTCTACGTCCTGGGATATGTGCCCTCGGAGTCCCAGGAAGGAAGCTGCCACGCGTTGAAGGTAAAACTGAATAAGGGCGGGATGGATGTGCGGTCTCGCTCAGGTTATTGCAACGTGCGGCCTACAAATCCACTGGATGGAAAACCGATCGAGAAGCAGATGGAGGCGCAAGCGGGCGGCACGGCCCAAGGAACGATTCACGCAAGCATGGAGGCACCTTACTTTTATTCGGCGCCGAACGTGGCCCGCGTAAATCTGACCATGGAGATTCCGGGCGATTCCTTGGTGTTCAACAAGGACAAGGGGAAATATCATGCAACGGTGAACATTTTGGGAATCGCGTACAAGCCGGATGGGACTATGGGCGCGCGCTTCAACGACACTCTGGATATCGACGTGGATAAGGACGAGTGGAAAGAGTTCACGAAGGCTCCCTACAAATACCAGAATCAGTTTGACGCTGCGCCGGGAACGTACAAGCTAGCGGTCGTTCTGAGTTCCGGCGGAGAAGGATTTGCCAAGCTGGAAATGCCCTTGCAGATCGATTCGTACGATGGGAACAGGTTTACCCTCGGCGGAATCGTACTGTCCTCGACCCTGCAGCGCGTGGACGAAATCCCAACGGAAATGGACGCCACGCTGCTCGAAGATCGCAAGCCGCTCATCGTGAAGGGAATGCAGATCATGCCGGCGGCAAGTTATCAGTTCAAGAAAACGGACAATATAACCCTATATTCGGAGTTGTATGCGCCCCTTCTTAAGACCGATCCGACGATGAAAATTGCCGCCGGATATCGCATCTTCGACATCGCCACAAACCAACAGGTGCTCTTCACGGGAGCAATCCCGTTGCAAGAGTACGTGGAAAAGGGAAATCCTGTGGTGCCTTTTGCGCTGAAGGTGGATACCGCGCAGTTGAAGCCTGGATCGTACCGCCTGGTGCTTCTGGCGGTAGACGCGAAAAACAATCAAGCACCACAAAGGCCGGTGGAATTCACCGTAAGCAATTAGCGCCGTTTGGGAGTGTGGCTCGTCTTGAGCTTTGAAGGGCGCCTTACGGCACTCTTGCGGTATAAGCTTTTGCTCGATTTGGCGCGACCTGGCTCACGCACCCAAAGAGGGCTATCCATAGGTAACACCTGCCCTTAGTGGCAGCAACTTTCCCCAGCCGGCAGGGTTAATCTGGAACATATGCGCAAGGACCTTGTCTTCAGGCCCTTCGAACCGCCCGGGTGCGCAGATGGGGCGACCGATGCGTCCATCGTGCGTACGCCGCGGGCCTTGCTCGCGATCTTGCTCTCCCTATCCTGCGTTTCCACTTTATTACTGGACCTGTCCGCACTGGCTGCCAGCTCAACCAACAAGAAGAAAAGCCAGGACCCGGTTCTGAAGGGTCTGCCGATCACGGAATTGAGCACCGACGAGGCCATTCAACATGCTTTGAACCGGTTGGCATACGGACCGCGCCCGGGAGACGTGGAGCGCATCCGGCAGATGGGATTGGCCAAGTGGATCGACCAACAACTAAATCCGAAGTCGATTGACGATAGAGCGATGGAAGCGCGCCTGAGCGTCTATCCGACTTTGACGATGTCGACGGCACAATTGCTGGCGGAATATCCCAATCCCAAGCAGGCGGCAAAACAAGCAGAACAGCCAAGGCAAGCACAAACGCCTGAGCAAATGGCCCAGCAGCAGGCCGACGCGGCGATCACGGCAATGGCGCGAGATATGGACGCGAACGGCAGCAACGTAAATGATGCTTCCGGAAACAACGGCACACTGACGAGCGCCGCGACCACCCCGGCGGCAGACACACCTTCACCCATGAAGCTGAATCCGCCAACGCGGGGCGCAGGACGAGATGCGCTGTCCATGGACCCGAACGCGGTACCGCGAGCGATTTCGGACGACAGCAAACGTCCGGCGCGGGTGGTGGAAGAGTTGGCGATGGCCAAGATGACGCGAGCGATTTACAGCGATCGCCAACTGCAGCAGGTGATGGACGATTTCTGGTTCAACCACTTCAATGTGTTTGCAGGAAAAGGCGAGGTCAGATGGTACCTGACGTCGTATGAACGCGACGTGATCCAGCCGCACGCACTGGGAAAATTCAAAGATCTGCTTACAGCGACGGCGAAGAGTCCCGCCATGCTCTTCTATTTGGACAACTATTTGAGTGTGGATCCGAATGCGGCGCAGCGCCTGGCCATGGAGCGGGCCATGAGGCAGCAGATGCGCCGAGGTCCGTATGGCTATCCACCGAGGCCGCAACCGGCACAGGCCAAGAAACAGGAGCGCGGGCTGAACGAAAATTACGGGCGCGAATTGATGGAATTGCACACCCTGGGTGTCGATGGCGGCTATACGCAAAAGGACGTCACGGAAGTAGCGCGGTGCTTCACGGGATGGACCATCGACAAGCCACGAGAATTGGCGCAGTTCAAGTTTGCCGAAAAGATGCACGACCCGGACCCGAAGATTGTGCTTGGGAAAAAGATTCACGCAGGGGGGATGAAGGACGGCGAAGAGGTGATCGACCTGCTGGTGAAAAACTCGAACACGGCGAAGTTCATTTCCACCAAGCTGGCGCGGCGCTTCGTCTCGGACAACCCGCCTCCGGCGCTTGTGGAGGAAATGGCGAAGAGCTTTCAGAAATCCGGCGGGGATATCCGGGAAGTGATGCACACGATGATATATTCCCCGGAATTCTGGTCGCGCGATGTGTACAGGGCAAAGGTCAAGACGCCCTATGAGTTGGTGGTTTCGTCCGTGCGGGCGCTGGGCACCGATGTGGACACACCCATGCCTCTGGTGCAGTGGGTGGGACGAATCGGAGAGCCGTTGTACCAATGCCAGCCGCCGACAGGATACTCCGACAAAGCGGAAACGTGGGTGAACTCGGGCGCACTGTTGAACCGCTTGAATTTCTCGCTGGCTCTGGCGGGGAACAAGGTTCGCGGATCACGCAGCGACGTGGCCGCGCTACTGGGCAGCGATAACGACAACGATCCGAAGAAGACGTTGGATCGCGCGGTGGGCGTTTTCCTAGGGGAAGCCGGGCAAGGAACTGTGGATACGTTGCAAAAGCAATTAGAGAATCCGCAAGTGGTACAGGCGAAGCTGGATGATCCGGTAAAGCAGGTGGACCTGGGTGTGGTTACGGGGTTGGTGCTGGGGGCGCCGGAGTTTCAGAGGAGATAGACATCGGCTATCAGATAACGGATATATGAGGCAATCATGATTCACCAATGTTGCGAGGGAATTCGGCCGGCGAGATTTTCGCGGCGCTACTTTCTGAAGCAGGGCGGGATTGGGCTCGTGGGATTGAGCACCATGCCAGCATTCCTCCAGCGCGCTGTCGCGTCGACGCCAGGAGCCGGAAAAAAGCAGTTGGTTGTGCTGTTTCAGCGCGGCGCGGCGGATGGACTGAATATTGTCGTGCCGTTTGCAGAGCCGAATTATTACCGGATGCGGCCATCGATCGCGATTCCTGCCCCAAAGCGAGGCGGAGGCGAAGCAGCAATCGACCTGGACGGATTTTTTGGATTGCACCCAGGATTAGCTGCGCTTGCACCTTTGTTTCAGAAGAATCAGTTGGCAATTGTGCATGCTGCAGGATCTCCCGACCCCACGCGATCCCACTTTGACGCGCAGGACTACATGGAATCTGGCACGCCGGGAGTGAAAGCGACCGAAGACGGTTGGCTGGACCGGGCGCTGGGAACGGTGCCGGAAGAAAATGCCTCCCCCTTTCGAGCAGTGGCGATGGGTCCGAATCTGCCGCGCATGTTGCAAGGAAGCACGGCGGCAATTGCCATTCCCGATCTGCGGCAGTTCAAGGTGCAGCCACAGTCCGCAGCCATGGCGAGCGTTGCCGAAGGCGGATTCGAAGCCATGTACGCGCAGACCGTCGATCACGCGCTCCAAGGCACGGGCACGGAGACGTTCGAAGCGATCGACATGCTGCGCAAGATCGACACGACGAAATATCCTCCCGACAACGGCGCAGAATACCCGAAGAGCCCCGTGGGGCAGAGACTCCAGCAGATCGGCGTCATGATCAAGGCCAACATCGGCGTGGAAGTCCTCTTCCTGGATTGCGGCGGCTGGGATAACCATGTGAACGAAGGCGGCGCTCAGGGCCAGCTCGCAAATCTGTTGAAAGACCTCGGACAATCGCTGGCGGCGTTTCATCAGGACATGGGCGACCGCATGGAAGACATCGTCGTTGTGACGATGAGCGAGTTCGGACGAACAGCAAAGGAAAATGGCAACCGCGGAACGGATCACGGACACGCGAACTGCATGTTCGTGATGGGCGGCGACGTCAAGGGCGGTCGCGTTTACGGGAAGTGGCCGGGGCTGAATGACTATCAACTGAACGAAGGGCGCGATTTGGCTCTGACGACGGATTTCCGTTCGGTCGTCGGGGAAATTCTGACAAAGCATCTCGACGTTAAGGATCTCGCGCCCGTGTTCCCGGGATTTGATAACAACTCTCGAAAATTTACGGGGTTGATGCGGGCGTAGCAGGTATCGCCCGTCCGTGAAGAACACGGATGTGTAGCGGCCGCACGCGCCTTCCGCATGCGGGCGTCTTTCGTCGCTGGCGGCCTTTGCAACTCAAGACAACCGCCGCAGTCTAAATTACAGCTCTCGAATCCAGATGTTGCGAAAGCGTACAGGATTGCCGTGATCCTGCAGAGCCAAGGGCAATTTGTCCGGGCCTGGAACGTAAGTTGGTACATCCCCAATCGCGGTCCGGCCCTTAATCTCCACATTGTCTTGCACGAGGACGCCGTTGTGAAAAACGGTGACGCGCGCCGCTCGAACCAGATTGCCGGACGCGTCGAACCGCGGTCCATGAAACACGATGTCGTAGGATTGCCACTGGCCGGGTGGACGGGAGGCGTTGACCAGTGGAGGGTACTGCCCATAAACAGCAGCCGCCTGTCCATCGGCGTAGGTCTTGTTCTCGTAAGAGTCGAGCACCTGAATTTCGTACAGCCCCATTAGAAAAACGCCGCTATTGCCGCGCTCCTGGCTATCGCCTTTGGGAGGGACCGGCTCAGAAAATTCAACATGGAGCTGACAATCTCCGAAGGGCATTTTGGTGTGAATGTAGCCGGTGTGGGCAACTACCTCGACGTAGCCGTTTTCGACCTTCCATTTTGCCGCGCCGCCGTCTTTATCGAGCCATTGCGAGAGATCCTTTCCGTCAAAGAGGACGATGGCATCGGAGGGTGCCTTGCCAGGGACTTCCTGCGTGCTGGAAGTCCCCGGAGTAATAACGGGCGGAACAGGCCGATTGAGATCGTGGATTTTCCATTTCGTGTCGACTTGCGCGCGAACGCTGGCAGTGCACAGCAAAAGCGTGGCGCTTAAGACCAAAAGATACTTTTTCATGGAATGAACCTCGTGAATTCGAAATGATTCTAGCATTTTGGCGCGCACGAGAAAAAAGGCGCCCAGGAAATTGGGCGCCTGAAGGAACTCAATGTAAAAGGGATTATCCGGCCTGAGCTCCTTTAATGCGCATGCCGAAGAAGGAGCGATAGACGAACAGGAACGAGACGATGAAGAAGGCGGCGGCCAGAACATGCGAAAGGAAGCTGCCTCTTTGCGACGTCAGCGAGACCGCGAGCTCGACGGCGAGCAACCCAAACAGTGTGGTGAACTTGATGACCGGATTGAGCGCCACGGAGGAAGTGTCCTTGAACGGGTCGCCAACCGTGTCGCCCACAACGGTCGCGTCGTGCAGAGGCGTGCCCTTTTGCTTCAGCTCGACTTCTACGATTTTCTTGGCGTTGTCCCAGGCGCCTCCGGCGTTGGCCATGAAAATGGCCTGGTACAAACCGAACGTGGCGATGGAGACGAGGTAGCCAATGAAGAAGAAGGGCTCGACGAATGCGAACGCGAGAGTTGCGAAGAAGACAGCGATGAAGATGTTGAGCATGCCCTTCTGTGCGTACTGCGTGCAGATTTCGACCACCTTCTTGGAGTCAGTGACGCTGGCCTTTTCCGCGCCCTCAAGGTTGATGTGGCGCTTGATGAACTCGACCGCGCGATATGCGCCGGTGGTGACGGCCTGCGTAGAAGCGCCAGTGAACCAGTAGATCATCGCGCCGCCGGTGATCAGTCCGAGAACGAAAGGCGCGTGAAGAAGAGAGAGGTTATTCACGTTGGCGGTCAAGCCGTTCGTGAGGGCCATGATGATAGAGAAAATCATTGTGGTTGCGCCGACAACCGCGGTGCCGATGAGCACAGGCTTGGCCGTGGCTTTGAATGTGTTGCCCGCGCCATCGTTGGCTTCGAGGAGGTGCTTGGCGCGCTCGAAATCGACATCGATGTCGAAGTCCTTCTTCAACTCCCTCTTGATATTCGGAAGCTGTTCGATTAGTGACAACTCGTAGACGGATTGGGCATTGTCCGTGACGGGGCCGTAAGAATCGACGGCGATCGTGACCGGGCCCATGCCGAGGAACCCGAAGGCCACCAGGCCGAATGCAAAGACGGGCGCCGCGACCATCAGTTCACCCAAGCCCATCCGGCTAATGAGGTAGCCGATGGACATCAGAATGACCATCGTGCCGCCGAGATAATATCCGGAGAAGTTGCCGGCGACGAAGCCGGAAAGGATGCCGAGGGAAGCGCCGCCCTCCTGCGCGGAAGTGACAACTTCCTTGACGTGGCGCGATTCGACCGAAGTGAAGACCTTCACGAGCTCAGGGATGAGCGCTCCAGCCAGCGTGCCGCAGGAAATGATGGTCGCCAACTTCCACCACTGGGTGGAGTCGCTGCCGAGCGAGGGGATGATTTTCGAGGAGATAAAGTAGGTGAGCGCGATGGAGACGAACGAAGTGATCCAAACTAGCCAGGTAAGCGGCGTTTCGAAATTCATTTCCGCCGCGTTCCCATAGCGGGCTTTCTGGATGAAGCTATTCAGGAAGTAGGCCACGGCACTGGCAATAAGCATGATCACGCGCATCACGAAGATCCAGACCAGGAGCTGAACCTGCACGGTGGGGCTCTTCACGGCAAGAAGAATGAAGGTGATAAGGGCCACGCCCGTGACGCCGTAGGTTTCGAAGCCGTCGGCGGTCGGGCCAACCGAGTCGCCCGCATTGTCTCCCGTGCAGTCTGCAATCACGCCCGGGTTGCGTGCGTCGTCTTCCTTGATCTTGAATACGATTTTCATCAGGTCGGAGCCGATATCGGCAATCTTGGTGAAGATGCCGCCGGCAATACGAAGCGCCGCGGCGCCGAGCGATTCGCCGATCGCAAAGCCGATGAAGCACGGACCGGCGTAATCGCCTGGGATAAACAGAAGAATGATGAGCATCATCAGGAGCTCGACGCTGATGAGCATCATGCCCACGCTCATTCCGGCTTCGAGCGGAATGTGATTGATGGCGTACGGCTTGCCGCGCAACCCGGCGAATGCGGTGCGGGAGTTCGCAAAGGTGTTCACGCGGATGCCAAACCACGCCACCGCGTAGCTGCCGCCCATCCCGACGAGACTGAAAAACAGAATGATCGGCAGGGTGGTCATTACGGACTTGCCGGGAACAGGGGCCAGAACGCCGAAGTAAAGAACGATGATGATCGCGATGAAGACCCAGAGGAAAAGGAGGAACTTGCCCTGCGTGATCAGGTAGGTCTTGCAGGTTTCATAGATGAGCTCAGAGATCTCCTTCATCGCGCGATGCACTGGCAAGTTCTTGATGCGGAAGAAAATGGTCATCCCGAAAATGAGCCCGAAGATGCAAATCAGAATCCCGAAAAGTAGAAGCTTGTGGCCATCGATGCCGAGGAAGGAGACCGACGAGAGATCGGGGAGGCGAAGATTTGCTTCACCGCCTGCTTCGCCGGGAGCGGCGAGCAGGGTCGTGGCGGAGAGAAGCAGGACGGCAAGAGCGGCGAAAAGGTGTGTCGCGAGACTTCTGACTTTGCGCCAGGCCGTGACGAACGAAATGATCATGAGAAATCCTCCAAAACCTTGACTTGTCATATGTGGGGCGGAGCGGCCGAGCGGAATGCCCGTTGGGGGCCCCAATCTTTCAGAACACACACAACCCGCCCAACGACGGAGCGAAGTCCATTGAACCTACTGCTTTGTTATCCGCGAACTTCAGGGGACGTCTCGCCGGCGAGAACGAGATTCCCGTAGTTCTGACAGGACTGGAATCCATTGAGTCGCCCGCGATTCCCTCTGACCCCTAGGAGGGCCCGGACCACCCCGACAATACCCTTGTCGCAGGACAGCGAATGGATAACTTTGCTTTATAGCATTTCGAGAATGGTGGGGTCAAACCCTTTGGTCACACTCAGAATGGCCAGGGCCTTTCCGTTGCATCTTTTGGGTCGTGTGACGTGAGAAATGGTCTAGCGGGAATGGCTAATGATAGTATGAGGGGCTACCAAGTAGGCGAAAGAAACCCCGGCCAGGGAAAAAAGAAGAAATGAACAGGGATACGGATACTTTGTCGTATACGAAGGACGAGGTTGCGTTGCGCTATGACTGGATGAATAGCGAGGTCCAGGCGATCTACGAGACCCCGCTTCCGGAGCTTATTTACCGGGCGCAAACGGTGCACCGGCTTTTCCATGAACCCAACCGCGTGCAGACCTGCCAATTGATTTCCATCAAGACCGGGGGATGTCCGGAAGACTGTGCCTATTGCCCACAGAGCGCCCACTATGATGCTGGCGTCGAGCGCGAAGCGCTGTTGGACCCGGAGCACGTGATCAGTGTGGCGCGGGAAGCAGCGGGACGGGGAGTCACCCGCTTCTGCATGGGAGCGGCTTGGCGAGAGGCTCCGCAGGGCAGGGAATTCGAAAAAGTTCTGGAAATGGTGCAGGGCGTATCTGCTCTCGGGATGGAAGTGTGCTGCACGCTGGGAATGCTAACGGACGCGCAGGCGGTGCAACTGAAGCAAGCGGGGCTGACGGCCTACAACCACAACCTCGATACCTCTCCGGAATTCTATGGGTCGATCATTACGACGCGAGTATACGATGAACGCTTGAGGACCCTCGCCGCGGTGCGGAAGGCGGGAATTACCGTTTGCTGCGGGGGAATCCTGGGCATGGGGGAAAAGGCCAGCGACCGCGTGGGTTTGCTTCACCAGTTGGCTGTGTTGCGTCCGCATCCGGAGAGTGTGCCGATCAACATGCTGGTCAGGGTGGAAGGCACGCCGCTGGCGCTGATGCCGGCGTTGGACCCGCTGGAGATGGTCCGCTCGATCGCTACGGCGCGCATCTTGATGCCGGCTTCGCGTGTGCGCCTGGCTGCGGGGAGAAAGCAACTGTCTGTGGAAGCCGTGACGCTGTGCTTCCTGGCCGGAGCCAATTCGATTTTTGTCGGTGACAAGCTCTTGACCACGCCAAACCCAGGGCGGAGTGAAGATGAGGAATTGCTGCAGAGTTTGGGGATGAAACCGCTGGAATCGCATGCCGGGTGACGTTCTATCTGCGTGGAAGGCATCGCTGGAAGAAGGGCTGCGCGCGCTGGAAAGGCAGCACCAGAGGCGGAGCCTTGCGGAAATTCGCGGAATCGACCTTTGTTCCAATGACTACTTGGGGCTAGCGACGCTTCCCGCGTTGCGTGAAGCGGTGGCAAAGGCCGTCGAGAATGCGACGAGAGTGGGAGGGACGGCTTCGCGCCTGCTCTCTGGCCAGACCGAAGGCTGGCGCTTGCTGGAAGAAGAATTTGCGGCATTTGCGGGGACGGAAGCGGCGCTGTTTTTCGGCAGCGGCTACGCAGCGAATCTGGGTTTGCTTTCGGCCCTGGTGACCCGGGACGACGTTGTCTACTCCGACGTGTTGAATCATGCGAGTCTTATCGATGGAATGCGCTTGTCGGGAGCCCGGAAAGTCATCTATCCTCACCTCGACCTCAGTGCGCTGGAAGATTCGCTCAAGCAGGACGCAGGCGCACCTTGGCGGAGAATCATCATCACCGAAAGTGTTTTCAGCATGAATGGGGATGTCGCTCCGTTGAAAGAGATGGCGGCCCTTGCGGAGAAGTTTGGCGCGGCCATGATCATCGACGAAGCCCATGCCACGGGTGTGCAAGGCACTAACGGCCGCGGACTGGCCGCGGAGTCGGGGGTACTGCCGCAAGTTCTGGCGACGATTCACACCTGCGGGAAAGCGCTTGGCAGCGCAGGGGCGTTCGTATGTGCGCCCGGGGTGGTGAAAGATTATCTGGTGAATCATGCCCGAACATTTATTTTCAGCACCGCGTTGCCGCCGTATTTTGCCGAACAGGTCAGCACTGCGGTAAAGCTGGTCACGGGAATGGACCACGAGCGGGAAACGTTGCTCGGCAATGCTAGCGAATTGAGTCAGGCGCTGCTGGAAGCGGGATTCGATACTGGCGGAAGTGCCAGCCAGATCGTGCCGGTGATCGTGGGTAGTAATGAGGACGCGTTGCAGGCCGCGGAACATTTGCAAGGCAAGGGGTTTGCCGTGAGAGCGATCCGGCCTCCGACAGTGCCCGCAGGTAGCGCGCGACTACGGCTGTCCTTGAGCATACGAATTCCGTTGGAGGAGTTGAGGCGTCTGGTGCACTCTCTGGTCGAGTGGCGTGAGGGAAAGACGGCGGGGGTGGCCGCGAGATACGCATGAGACGCCACTTCTTCATAACCGGGACAGACACGGGAGTTGGAAAGACGACGCTGGCAGCGCTGCTCTGCGCCGCGCTGGATGCGGTGTATTGGAAGCCGATACAGACGGGAACGCTCGAAGGATCGGACCGCGTGACCGTTATGCGTCTGGCGGGCATCGGAACAGACCGGACGCTCGAGGAAGTCTACAAATTTGTGCCACCCGTGTCGCCGGACTTGGCTGCGCGCTGGGCAGGCGTGGAAATTGATCTGGGCCGGATTAATCCTCCGGCAAGCTTGCTGAACGATTGGCTGATCGTGGAGGGAGCAGGTGGCGTGCTGGTCCCCATCAATCCAAAGCAGTTCATGCTGGATATGATGGTGAAGTTCAAGTTTCCGGTAATTCTGGCGGCGCGAAGCGGCCTCGGAACAATTAACCATACGCTGCTCACTCTTGCGGCGCTGCATGCGGCGGAGCTGCCGGTCCACGGGGTCGTCTTGATTGGCGACCAAAACCGGGAGAATCGCGAAACCATTGAGAAATTCGGGCACGTTCGCGTCATCGGCGAAATTCCCAAGCTGCCCAACTTGCATCGTACCGCGTTGATGCAGGTCTTCCTGAACCACTTCGACCGGTCCGCCTTCGCCCAATGAAGTCTGCCCTGCAGATCTGGCATCCATTTTCGAATGCCGCGCTCGACCCGCCGCCGTTGTTCGTGAGCCGTGCGGAAGGCGTGTACCTGCACCTGGCGGACGGAAGAAAGATCATCGATGCCATTTCCTCCTGGTGGGTGAACCTTCACGGGCACGCGAATCCACGGATTACAACAGCGATTGCGGAGCAAGGGCGGAAACTGGAGCACGTGATTCTGGCGGGATTTTCCCATGAGGCAGCGGAAGAGTTGGCTGACCGACTGAGCGGATGGACGCCTGCGGAATTGCGCCACCTGTTTTTCTCCGATGACGGCTCTACCGCCGTGGAAGTTGCGCTGAAAATGGCCGTGCAACATTTTCAGAACCTCTCGCGGCCGGAAAAGTCGGAGATTGTGGCGCTGGCGAACGGGTATCACGGCGACACGGCGGGGGCGATGTCCGTCAGCGACGAGTCGCCGTTCACGCAACCGTTCGAATCGATGCGCTACGCGGTGCACCGCGTCCATTCTGCATACTGCTACCGCTGCCCCGTGGGACTAAAGCGTGAGAGCTGCCACATCGAGTGCGCCGAACAGTTGGAGAAACTGCTCCAGGAGCGAAGCGATCAGATAGCTGCGCTAATCGTCGAGCCGCTGTTGCAAGGCGCCGGCGGGATGATCGTTCATCCCGTGGAGTTTCTCCAGAAAGTGCGAGCGCTCTGCTCAAAATACGATGTGCTGTTGATTGCTGACGAGGTGCTGACGGGATTCGGGCGCACGGGGAGAATGTTTGCGTGCGATTTGGCTAATGTCGTGCCGGATCTCATGTGCATTTCGAAGGGAATCACCGGCGGATTCCTGCCCATGGGGGTGACGCTCTGCACCGACCGCGTGGAGCAGGCGTTCCGCAGCGAGAACCGGATGCACACCTTCTATCACGGGCACTCGTACACCGGGAACGCGCTAGCCTGTGCTGCGGCGAACGCCAATCTGCAGATATTCGAAGACGAGCCCGTGTTTGACCGGATCGCCGGGATTGCTAAGATCCATGGCGAAAGGCTGGCTCAGTTGCGCGGCATGCATCAGGTGGGCGACACGCGGCAGATTGGGGCGATCGGCGCGCTGGAACTCGTGGCGGATGACCCGGGCTATCTTTCTGGTTTGCGGCCTAAGCTGTACGGATTCTTCCTGGAGCGCGGAGTGTTGCTCAGGCCACTGGGCAACGTTGTGTATGTCATGCCACCGTACGTCATCGAGCCGGACGAATTGCATCGCGTCTATGATGTGATTGTGGAGTCGATCGAGACGCTCCTCTAGCATTCAGCGTTTTAGCGTGCTGCCATGCGTGAACTGCGCGTTAATATTTTCCAATTCGACCGGAACGAGGCGGAAACGCTGAGGCGCCTCTGGTAGACTCCTGACTTGGATTTTCGGAGGGCCATTGTTGACGGCGCCGTTGAGCGGGTGGAAACAGAAGATTGTCGCGTTCGCGGGCGCCTTAGGCGCGCCAGGATTGTTCCTGATTTCGTTCCTCGATTCTTCTGTTCTGACCTTTCCTATAATCAATGACTTGCTGTTGATTGAGCTGAGCATCCAGAAACCGGCACGCATGCCGCTGTATGCAACGATGGCGACGACCGGCTCCCTGTTGGGAAGCGTGCTGTTATATTTCATTGCGCGCAAAGGCGGCGAAGCGTTTTTTCAAAGGAAGGCTGGAGCGAAAGCACACGCCATCCGCCGCTGGGTGGAGAGAAACGGGTTTGGCGGCATCCTGGCTACGGCGGCGTGTCCGCCTCCCATGCCATTCAAGATTTTCGTGTTTGCAGGGGCTGTGTTTGGAGTGCCCTTCGGCAGCTTCACATTGGCGATCGCGCTGGCGAGGACCATCCGCTACTTCGGCATGGGCTACCTGGCGGTTCGCTATGGCGACCAGGCGATACCGTTCATCCAGCAGCACAAGCTGCAGGTAGCCGCCGCAGTCTTCGTGTTCGTGCTGATCAGCTACGGACTGTCCCGTTTGATCCTGCGGGATAAGCCAGAAATGGAATAGGCCTGAAGAGCACTTCGAATCCCTCAGGAAGCCACATTCGCTTGCTTGGCTGTGTGGAAAAAGCAAAACAGGTTGATTCACCGAAGGTGCACGTCGCCTGCCCAGACGAGTTCCTGGCTGGTAACCGAAAAGTTTGGATCAAGAAGAATCCGGGCCGCCACGCGAAGGCGCACTTCATCTTCCGCGAGGTCGCGCATCGAACGAATCACTACTTCATAGCCAGTCTGTGTTGTCGCCACAATCGCGCGAGGGAAAGGCGCGGCAGCAATATACTCTCTGGCGACGGCCGCTTTTTGCGCCGCCTCCAGCTCGCGCGAAGGTTCTGGCTTGTGCAGACAATCCACGCTTTCCGGATCAAACGTCCTTCCGGGGCCGACAGGGACCTCAGCTAGACAGAGAAGAGACTCTGTTTCGACTACTCCATGCCAGGTGAAGAGCGAGAGTGCGTCAGGGAACGCTCCTACGCGGCGTGCAGACTCGCCGTGATAGGAATGGGGATCGAGGGAAGCGACAGCACTGGAATGTAACAGCGCGCGCCCACCGATATAAGCAGCTACTAGAAGCAGGGCGATGATCGCGCCGTTGCGCCCGCGAGGGGTCTTGTCCTTGGCCCCGATTTCCGAGCTCACCAGGCGGAGAAGCTCTGGGAAAAGAATACCCGAGAGCAGGATCGCGAGAATCCACGGATCGATGTTCGGGAGCCAGTCGAACGCAAAACGAGGAGACCGGAACGGCCACAGGAGCGCAATGCCTTCGGACTGCAAAAGATCGAGCACCACATGAAAGCCGGCAGCAACGGCAACAGGAAGCAAAAGTGCGCCGAACGACTCCGTTTGCTTCTTTTCAAGGAAGCGAGTGAAAAGAGCCACCACCAGAAGGATGACCAGGGTTCCGGCAATCGAGTGCGTGTACGTGCGGTGAGCCGCAAAATACGCCGCAGGGCCGAAGGCGGCGCTCAGCAGATCAAGATCGGCCAAGGTGCCGGCCGCAAGCATGCCAACGGCAATGGGCCAGCGGCGGCGAGGGAAGAATCCGCGAGCCAGAGCATACGAGGCGAGAGCATGCGCGGTGATGTCCACGACTAACTTTTTAGCGCAGTGCCGCCGTTCGTTGGAAGGGCATCGCGGGGCACAAGCAGTTTCAGGGCACGAGGCGCGATGGAATATTCGATGGGCAGCCGGGCCAAGGGTTCCCCATCGACTTGAGCGTAGACCGGGTCCGCGTCGAGCTGTTCGCAGACCAGGGATTCTGCCTTCCAGAAGTGGACATCCTCTTCTTTGCGAAGATTTCCCATCCAAAGTGTCGGCAGGTAGCTGAGATAGCGGAAACCACTCTGCGTGGTGAGGGCCATCACTTCGAACTGGTCTTCGAAGAGATCGGCCTGGTCGGTGATTTTGAAGGGGCCGCCATAATTCTTGGTGCGACCGACGATGACGAGAGTAGCTTCGAGCTGGCGACCGCCGGTGCGAACACGGAAACGCGGAAACGTATAGCGCAGAACCTCGCGTGCGCCCTGCCACCAGTACGCAAGGATGCCGACACGCGCCTTCAGGCCGAGGTCGACGGAGTAGACGATCATGCCATCCGGTCCGGCGCCCGCCACGGAAAGAAAGTAGCGCTTGCGTTCCGGCTGTTCGAGTGGCGTGGCAAGTCCCAGAGCAATCTCCCGGACTTCGCCATGAACCAGGCGGCGCGCTGCGCGCGGAATGTCCCAGGGAAGGTCGAGCTCCTTAGCGAGGATGTTGGCGGTGCCGCCGGGAAGAAGCGCCAGCGGAACACGGTCCCCATTGGAAGACAAAGCGAGGCCATTGACGACTTCGTTCAGTGTGCCGTCGCCTCCGCAAGCAATCACGAGTTCACGCCGGTCACGCACGGCCTGTTGGGCGATTTCGGTGGCATGTCCGGGCCTGGTGGTTTCCGCGAGTTCAGCCTCGATGCCGTTGGAAGAGAGAATCTGGCGCGCCTGGTCGATAAGGCGGCGCCGCCCATTGCCGCCGTTCCCGGCGTTAGGGTTATGGATCAGAAGAGCGTTGTGGATGAGCGCGTCCATGGATTTCGGGCTATGAGCAAAACCTAATTGTATCTGAAAACGTGCGAAGCACGTGAACAACCAGCAGCAGAAAACTTAAACCAGGCAAACCGGGGTACTGGAAGAATCGCCCATGCTCTGGCTCGTGACAAGGTGCAAGGCAATGCAGACGTCTGCTGTGTTATGTTGCCAGTTGTCCTTTGTGCGTGATGTTTGCCGGCCGGGCGGCAGATTCGCGCGCTCTTGGCGGGGCCCATGTCTATCGGCATCCATGCGACAACCATGAGGTCGCATCTGGCCACCTGGTTTACACGGCGGGCGATATTGGCCGTTCTTGCTCTTTTTGCGATTTCGCTTGCCGATGTAGCGCAATCGTCTGCATGTGTCGGCCAACAAGCCGAAGATGAGCAGCCAGGTTTCGATGCGAACTTGCATCCATACATCGAAGAATCCCCCAAACAACTTGCCAAACGCATTCCGGAACTCAAGGGGATGAAGCCTGCGGCAGACCAGCAGGATTTGGCGCGAATCCTGCAGAAGACTGGCGAATCGGTGGACGAGTTTTTCGACAACGCTGTAGACCTGGTTGCAGACGAGGAGATTAAACAAGAGAGATCCCTGGGTTTTGGATTTGGAGGGTCCGCAAAACCTGTGCGAGCCAATTATTTGATCTTGCGCCACGGGAACGGCGCAACCGCGGACTTCGATGAATTTCGAACGGACGAGAAGGGCAATCGGCTGGAAGCTGCAGACTTGCAAAGGGGATTTCTTGTCACCGCCGGGTTCGCCCTGATCTGCGCCCATTTCTCGACAGGTTTTCAGCCGGAGTCCCAATTCCGTTATCTCGGGGAAGAGAAAGTCGACGGACGGGAAGCCTATGTAGTGGGATTCGCGCAGATTCCCGGGAAGGCAACCTTCACCGTCAAAATGGAAGAACGGGGCGTCCTGTTGGCCGAAATGCTGCTTCAGGGAATCGCGTGGGTGGACACGCAGAGTTATCACATTCTCCGCATACGCACCGATATTCTGGCGCAGCAACCAAAGACCGAGCTGGACGCGCAGACAACGAAGGTGGATTTCAGTGAGGTGCATCTGCAAGATGTTGCCGCGCCATTGTGGCTGCCGCGAGACGTCAAGGTGTACGTGAAGCTCGGACCTTCAAGAGGAAGGTACTTCGAAGAGGCGTTTCAGAACGAACATCGCTACAGAAACTACCGGCGCTATCGCGTTTCCACGAAGATGGTAACGCCGCAATGACTTTGCGGCACGGATGCGATGAAGCTCAGGACGAGCAAGCTCGCTTATAATACGAGGCGGTTTGAACCAGCTGAAGATGAGGCGGGCATGGTGAAGGCGCAAATGGCGAAAGCCAATGGAAAAGTGAAGAAAGAAGCGGAAGAGCTACGGGAGAAGATCCGGCGGCACGAGTATCTATATTACGTCGCGGATGAGCCAGAAATCTCAGACGCCGCATTCGACAAGTTAATGAAGCGCCTGAAGGAGCTGGAGGCGGAGCACCCCGACCTCGTGACACCCGATTCGCCAACAGTTCGCGTGGGAGGCGTGCCGCGCGAGGGATTCACCACGGTGAAGCATGCGCGGCCGATGCTGAGCCTGGACAATGCCTTTGGTTACGATGCGCTCCACGACTGGGACCGCCGGGTGAGGGAAGGCACGGGGCGGCTGGTGAATGAATATATTGCGGAACACAAATTCGACGGACTAAGCATTTCGTTGCAATACGAAGATGGCGTTCTGGTGCGCGGGGTAACCCGGGGCGACGGGACCACTGGCGAAGACGTCACGCCAAACGTGAAGACCATCCGGTCGATTCCTCTGCGGGTGGACGCGGCGACATTGAAAAAAGTGAACCTGGCGAAGAGCTTTGAAGTGCGCGGCGAGATCATGATGACGCGGAAGTCCTTCGAGGCGCTTAACCGGCAGCAGGAGGAGACTGGCGGAAAGATCTTCGTCAATCCGCGAAATGCAGCTGCCGGAGCCGTGCGGGTGCTGGACCCCTCGGTCACCGCGCAGCGCAAGCTGGATTTCTTCGCCTACTACCTTTACGTCGACGGCCAGGTGCCATTTGGAAAGCATTCGGATTCGCTGCAGGCTCTAAAGCAGATGCGGTTTCGCGCGTCGGATGACTGGAAATTGTGCGATGGGATCGATGCCGTCATCGCCTATTGCGAAGCGTGGGACACAAAACGCGAGAAGCTCCCGTACGAAATTGATGGCGTGGTGATCAAGCTGAACGCTACCGCGCTGCAGAACGAGCTGGGATTCACGGCGAAGGCCCCGCGCTGGGCGATTGCGTACAAATATCCGGCACGTCAGGAACAGACGGTTGTGAATGACATCATCGTGCAGGTGGGCCGCACGGGGACGCTGACGCCGGTGGCCCTGCTCAAGCCCGTGCAGGTGGGAGGCGTGACGGTGAGCCGCTCCACGCTGCACAACATGGATGAAATCGAGCGGCTGGGGCTGCACATTGGAGACACAGTACTGCTCGAGCGCGCCGGGGAAGTGATTCCTCACGTGTTGAAAATGGTGAAGGAAGGGAAGAACCGCAGGGTGTTCCAGATGCCGAAGAAGTGTCCGGTGTGCGGAAGTGCGGTCCATCGGGCGGAGGGCGAAGTCGCGTACCGGTGCGTGAATGCGGCCTGTCCGGCTAAGTTGAAGGAGTCTCTGCGGCACTATGCGAGCCGCCACGCCATGAACATCGACGGGCTTGGCGAAAAGATTGTGGATCAGTTGGTCGAGAAGGGATTAGTGAAAGACGTCGCCGATTTGTATTCGCTGAAGCTGGATGAAGTGGCCGAACTGGAGCGAATGGGAGAAAAGTCCGCGCAGAATCTTCTGGATGAGATCAACGGCAGCAAAAAGAGTGAGCTTTCACGATTGATTTACGCGCTGGGCATCCGGTTCGTGGGCGAACGCACTGGCCAATTGCTGGCGGAGCACTTTTCGTCCCTGGATGAGTTGGCAGCCGCGAAGGCCGAGGAACTGGAGAATGTCTCGGAAGTGGGCCCAAAGGTGGCGGCCAGCATTACGGAATTTTTCAGCGAGTCCGCGAACCGCAACCTGATCAAGAAGCTGGCCAAAGCCGGGGTTAAGCCGACCGCCGAAAAACGCGAAGTGAAGAGCCAGAAGCTGGCAGGTAAGTCGTTTGTCTTTACCGGCGGACTGGCGAACCGTTCCCGCGAAGAGGCCGGGGAACTTGTGCTACAGCACGGCGGCAAAGTGAGCGGCTCCGTCAGCAAAAAGACAGACTACGTCGTGGTCGGCGCCGACCCAGGCTCAAAATACGACAAAGCAAAAGAACTGGGCGTGACCGTTCTGACTGAGGGCGAATTCGAGAAGCTGGTCGTGGCGAAATAGCTTTCTCGGGAAAATATCGCTAGGAAAGCCAATACCCACAGAGATAGCGCGGTATAATGAAGCTGGCGGGTGAGCTGGATGATCGCTGGCCCGGTTGCGTAAGCGGCTGGGCGGGAGGAAAGTCCGGACACCACTTCGGAAGTGGAGTGGGCCAGTCTAAGACTGGCTACAACACAAACGAAGAAGGGCAACGCGCCTGGTAACGCCAGGGGAGCTGTAGCATAGACTTCAGTCTGTGCCATCTTCGCAGCAAAACGAAAATTGCCGGCGGGGACAAAGACACAGGCTAAAGCCTATGCTACGGTTCACGGAAAGTGCCACAGAGAAGATACCGCCCGCGGAGCGGCTCCCGGTGATAGCCCGGAGGAAAACCTCCGGGATGTCTTCCCATGGAACGCGACGAAGGCAAGGGTGAAAAGGTGGGGTAAGAGCCCACCGCGGCGGCAGTAATGCCGCCGGCACGGCAAACCCCGCGCGGTGCAAGACCAAATAGGAGGGGAGAGCTGGCCCGGCTCGCTGAGCACGCTCGAAAGAGCGGGCTTCCTTTCGTGCAGCGCAAGCCGCACAGAAGGATGAACCCTCGGGTAGGTCGCTCGATCCCGGCCGCGAGGCCGGGGCTAGAGGAATGATCGTCGCGGTGCAGGCTCGCAAAAGCCGCGCCGTACAGAATCCGGCTTACATGGCTCGCCCGCCATTTTTCAACAGCTTACGAACGTCATGGTTGACCAAGCGGCGCATCACTTTCCACAAGCGCGTTTAAGCCAACTTCCGGATTGCGACAACTCAGTGTGCATCTTTTGTTACCGGGAGCCAGCAGCAGAGCCTTGCAGAGTTCTCTCTCACTGTTTCAGGTAACGAAGCGCAACGCATCCTGATTCAAAAATCTTTGAGTCAACCAGTTTTAGTTGCAGTTTCTCCGGCAGGCTAACACCTTCTAACAACCGTCTGCCTTCTCCAGCAAGGATTGGGTAAACGACGAAATGAAATTCATCCACCAGACCAAGCCCTATAAGCTGTGAAGGAATATCTACACCGCCGGCGATAATATTTTTGCCCGGCTCTTGCTTTAATTTGAGTATTTCGTCGCGAAGATTTGTGTGGACAACCCTCGCATTTTTGTCGCCTTTCTTAGCTTCAGCGCTGTCTAACGATCGCGAAAAAACAACTTTGTTGGCAGAGCCGAATGCTTGAGCAAAATCGCGATCCGCTTTGCTTGCAGATTGGTCTTTTGCGACATCAGGCCAATAAGGGACCATCAATTGATACGTCTTACGCCCATACACGAGCACGTCTGCGCCTCGCAGCAGTTCCATAGAAGATTCAAACATTTCTTCGTCGGGAACCATTTTCGTGTGGTCGCAGCAACCGTCCAGGGTAATGTTGATTGCGTAGATTACCTTTCTCATCTGATGTCCCTTCTTACGTGATTATTTCCCCGTGTTGTCTTTCGTTGCGCTGCCCCGTACTCTAGCTATGTTTCGGTTGTTCTGCTAACGGGAAAGTGGCGATATATGTCGGAAAAGGGTCAATCCCGCAAATCCATGTTCAGGGCATTGAAAAATTTTGAAGAACTGCGCCGTCTCTACGACACCGACACGCCAGTACTGGCTTATGCCTTCAAGAGGCAGACGGACGAGGGCTGGACGCCAGAGCACAG
>Ga0187772_10000119_pt1 | contig 30677 bp, 25 predicted proteins | sample 0116_SJ02_MP15_2_FD_133137 | JGI IMG/M metagenome (GOLD analysis project Ga0187772, IMG submission 133137) | Tropical peat soil microbial communities from peatlands in Department of Meta, Colombia - 0116_SJ02_MP15_20_MG | ecosystem: Environmental > Terrestrial > Soil > Wetlands > Peat | place... | reverse complement strand
TAATGCCTTCGATCCTACTGCCGACAAAAGTTTTCCCTGCGTAGGCAGTGATACCAGCGCCAAACAGAGCGAGCGTGAACCCAGTAGCAAGCTGGTTTGTTTGCCGTATAATCACAAGGTAGGCATAAATAAGGCTGAGAAGCCCGCCAGCTAGAGATCCGGTCAGAATACCGATCGCGACGTTACCCGTCTTCACTGTCGCGATGAAACCAAAACAGGCTCCCATCAACATGCTTCCCTCGGTACCAAGGTTTATCCTGCCAGCTCGCTCCACGAGAAGCTCTCCGTATGTGGCATAGAGGACGGGGATACCAGGCCCCACCGCCCCTGTCAATGAACCAGTAAGGATTATCAGCCCAAGCGAATTCATTTTGCTCCCACTCTTAATCGCCGGAACCCGAGTACACAGAAAAACACAAGGCCGATAAGAATATATATTCCAGCCGAGGGAAAACTGGCGCTGATTTGCAGGAGGTCACCACCGACCATGATGGATGAGAGCAGGAACGCAGTTCCTAAGAGGAGGATAGGATCGTGTCGCGCAAGCCAACTGGCAAGAAAACCCATCGTCCCATACTGGACATCAATATCCGGGCGTAAATGGCGGTGTATTCCAGCTACCTGAATCATACCGGCGAGGCCGGCGATGGCTCCGCCTATCAGCATGGCAACTACGATATAGCGGGTCACGGGAATACCCCGGCGCACCGAGGCGTTGACATTTCCGCCAACAGCGCGCATGTTGTAACCCCATGTGGTACGTCCAAATACAAGGTAACAGGCTGTAACTGCAAGTAAAGGCAGGAAAAAGCCCAGATGGAGGCGGGTTGAGCCAATTGACGACAGAATCGCGGCGGCTGAAAAATTGGGAGTATACGGGTAGCCGTAACTTCCGCTGCTTTTCCAGGGACCAAAAACAAAGATGTTCACGAAAAGACCGGCAACGAAATTAAGTAGCAAGGTCGAAATGACCTCATTCACGTCTCGCCATTGTCTCAGAAAAGTGGGAATCGCCGCCCATAGGGCGCCTCCCAGGGAACCGGCGATTGCCATCGCCGGCAGCATCAGCCAGATTGAATCGATTTTGAGATAAAGGGCGACCCCGGTCGCCGCCCAGGCCCCGAGGTATAGCTGTCCCTGCCCCCCCACGTTAATTAGTCCAACCCAGGCTGGGATCGTCGCTGCCAACCCTGTAAGCACAAAGGGTATCATGAGTACCGCAACTTCACTCAGTCCGGCCGAGCTACCGAAGGTATAGCTAAATAAATTGGCGTAAATTATTAGTGGGTTACGGTTGGTAGTCGCAAGGAATATTCCAAACACAACTATCGCCAAGACTATACCCAGCAGTGAACGGAACACTGGCTTAATAAAGTCTATGCCACGCACCTAGAACTGTCCTCCTAGGCGACGTTGTTCGACCTCAGTATGTTCCATCATGCTCCCTTACCGGTGCCCGGTCATTGCTAGGCCAATATCATATGCTGAAGCGTTCCCGCAGCCAAATTCATGCACGATTTTTCCCTGGTACATAACGACAATACGGTTGCAGAGCGCTAAGAGTTCATCGAGGTCTTCCGATATGAGGAGAATAGCGCCGCCCTTTGCCCGGCAATCATAGAGGAGTTTCCTAGTCTTTTCTCCTGTCCTAACATCCAGTCCGCGCGTTGGATAATATGCAATTAAGAGTTTGGGACTGCTTATGAGTTCTCTTGCCACCACCAACCGCTGGATATTCCCCCCCGATAAACTATCGGTTCTTTCTTCATGGCCCGCCAGATTCAGCGGAAAAGTATTCAATACTTGGTCCAACTGTGCCTTTACTTCACCCCAGTTAATCCAGGGACCACTGTTTCCAAATTTATCGATTTCACCCAGTACCAAGTTTTCACATACTCTCATCTGGGGTACTACTCCCATTCCCAGGACATCTTCGGGAATGTAGCTGACGCCCGATTGCAGGATGCGGGACACAGGCCAGTGGTCTAGGTCATTTCCAAAAAGACGAATATTACCCTGGCTTTTACTGTGTAGGCCAAGCAGCACTTCGCCAAGCTGCTGTTGCCCATTGCCGGAAACCCCTGCGACTCCCAAGATTTCACCTGACTGGATGCTGAGACTGACGTCCTCTAGCCCATGTGAATCACTGATGCTGCTCGTGGACACATTGGAAAATTCCAGGACGACCGGGTTGAGCGGATTCTGTTCCACAGGAGTACTTCCCGCGTCTTCTGTAATCTCGACACCCAGCATCAGAGAAACAAGGCTCCGTTCGTCTACCTCTGCTCTTGGTACGGTGGTGATAACTTTGCCGTGACGCAGAACAGTAACCCGGTGTGCGACTGATAAAGCCTCATGGAGCTTGTGTGTAATAAAGAGGATGGCGTATCCTTCTTTCGTCAGCTCATTAAATACCCCGAATAAACTTTCCACCTCGTGAGGGGCAAGGATGCTGGTTGGTTCATCGAAAATCAATACCCGGGCATGACATAGTAGGAGTTTGATCAGTTCTACCTTTTGCCTATCTCCCATCGAAAGTTCTCCCAGTCTTGCCTCAGCGTTAATATGCAGGTGGAATTTTTCAGCCACTTCACTGATTTGCCGGGAGAGGGTTCTCCGGTTCAGAAAAACAGCCTGGTTGGGAAGAAAGAGAGCGATATTTTCAGCAACAGTCATTGCCGGGATCAGTGAAAAGTTCTGGAAAACCATGCCAATGCCAATTTGTCGGCTATCTTTAGGAGATCGAATGGTCACCTCTTCCCCTTGGATGAACATTTCCCCGCTGTCAGGCTGGTAAAAGCCATAGATTATTTTCATCAAGGTGCTTTTGCCTGCCCCGTTCTCACCAAGTATTACATGGATCTCACCAGCGAAAATATCCAGATTAATATGGTCATTAGCGACGACGCCAGGGAATTCTTTGGTGATACCGCGTAATGCAAGAAGAGGTTTAGGGTGACCCATCGCAAGATTAGTATTTTCCGTCACCATACCGGAATCACCAGGCTCTTCTGCCGCAGCAGTTGACGGGTTATCTGATGATTTGTGAAATGCGGAGGATACCCTACTAAAAGCCGCTTGCAAGGTGGTCATGTGACACCTTTCGACTTAAGCTATCAAGAAAAATGCCAACGCAGATGTTTCGTCTCTGATTAAGGACTAACGTGTTGAAATCGAAGTCACTTGTTCATGTGTCAGGAAAGTAGAGTGAGAAAGGTAGAGAGAGACAAAGAGTATGAATAAGCGACAATTTTGTTGGGAAAAAGATCGAAACCCACAAAATTGTGGGATTAGGGACGATAAGACTTTGGGTTAATTCGAAGCTTTCTCACGCTGTAGGAGATAACCCTTTCCGAGGTTTTCAGAAGCCTGGCGGCCTCGGCCATATTTCCTCCGGAGTTTTTGAGGGCATCGATGATCACCTCTTTCTCATAGTTTTGAATTGCCCCTTCAAAGGAAAGGAAAGGGACCGTGCCAGATTGCTCTCCCGTCTGAAGGGTAGGGGGAAGGTGATGGCTGTGGATGACCCGATCCGTGCAGAGGAGAACAGCTCTTTCTATGGAATTCTCGAGCTCTCGCACATTGCCTGGCCAGTGGTATTGCATGAGCATGTCGATCGCTGGAGTTGAAATCCTTCGAACATCCTTTTTATGTTTTCCATTGAATTTTTCAACAAAAAAGTCAGCCAGGAGGAGAATGTCCGTCTTTCTCTCTCGAAGGGGCGGGATGACGATAGGAAATACATTCAGACGATAATAGAGGTCTTCCCTAAAAACTCCTTCCTCAATCGATACCTCTAAGTCTTTACTGGTTGCAGCGACGATACGGACATCGACCCGAAGCGTTCGGTTTCCTCCGATCCTTTCAAATTCTCTTTCCTGAAGAACCCTGAGAAGTTTCGCCTGGGCAGTTAAGTTAAGGGTCCCAATTTCATCGAGAAAAATAGTGCCGCCATCGGCTCTTTCGAATCTCCCCATCCGCTGTTCGGTCGCCCCTGTAAAGGCCCCTTTCTCGTGTCCGAACAGTTCGCTCTCGGTGAGCGTGTCGGGAAGGGCTGCGCAGTTTACTTTCAAGAAAGGCTTTGAGGCCCGAGAGCTGTTGAAATGGATCGCATTTGCCACTAACTCTTTTCCTGTGCCACTTTCGCCCCGGATGAGCACGGTGACATCCGTGTTTGCGACCCTCTCAATCATCCGAAAGACTTCATTCATCTTATTGCTTGTGCCCACGATGTTGTAAAGGCTATATCTCTCTTTGAGCTTCTCCCTAAGAGTGATGTTCTCATTCAGAAGCTGTTTCTTTTCGTCCTGGACCATCTGCTGAATCTTGAGGCCTTGAGCGATCGTGGAAGCCACGATGGAGAGAAGGCGAACATCTTCCTCAAATGCGATGTCTTCATTGAAAAGTCGATCGACACTTAACGTCCCATAGATGGTGGGCCCTATTTTCACGGGTACACAGATAAAGGAGATATCACTCTTCTTGAGATCGTTTCTCGATTGAGTTCGATTCAGAAAGAGTGGCTCCTTTTCGATTTGAGGAACGACCACGGGTTCTCCCGTTTCCACTACTTTTCCAGTGATCCCCTCGCCGACCAGATACTTGCCCCTTTTCACCTCTTCCTCGGTCATCCCGTGGGCCGCCCGGATTTCCAGTTCTCCTGTTTCAGGATTCAGTAGGGTGATCGTTCCCCGGTTCATCCCTAAGCGAGAATGGAACGTACCGAGGATATCTAAGAGGACTTCCTGGCAGTTCGGGGTGGATCCGATCTGCTGACTGATTTCGTAAAGAACCGTCAGCTCTTTGAGCTTCCTTTCGAGGGAAGTCACAAGCTTGTCCCGAGGGGTGGGGGCTTTCTTCGTGACCGCCACAGAACCGGCGGGTGCAGGAACAACTCCGATCAATGAAGTCTGACCTCCCGGATGAGGCAAAATCTATATTATATGAGCAATCCTTATGCCAGGTGACAGAAGCAGAGCATTGGGCTGAGGTTTCTTAGGATTATCAGCTGGTTGGTGGTGATGGGATCAAGAAAATCTCTTATTGGAGGGTAATTCTCTGGAGGGTTTCTTTGTTGGATTTTGAGCAGCCTGTTAAGAAACAACCAAAGAGGTCTGTATCCAGCGAAGAAAATATGGCTTTTGATAACCGGGGCTCCTTGACGGCTAAAAAGACGGAGATCTTCTATTGATTAATTCAAACTTGCCTTTTATGATTCGTTAAGTGGCGATAAATAACGGCGGCTGATTTTATCTGGACTGGAAGAAACGATGAAGAAAGAATCTCTTATCGTTTGTTTGTTGTTCGTTTCTTTGGCAGGGGAGGTATGTAGCCCGGCACGAGCATTCAGTTCCGATTGGAAGAGCTTCGTCTTTCCTGAAATAGCCGGCTGGAAACGGCCGGCGGAAGTACAGATTTTTTCGCCCAAAACTCTTTATGAATATATCGATGGAGCTGCAGATCTTTATTTGACGTACGATTTTGAGGAATTGAAAGTGGCCGAGTACCAAAATGAAAAGAAGAGTTCTATCACCGTTGATGTTTATTTCCATAAAACCCCGATCCAGGCCTTCGGAATCTACAGTCAGGAACGTCTTCCCGATGCAAACTTTATTAACGTTGGAGCCGAGGGGTATGTCGAAAGTAATGCCCTTAACTTTTTGACCGGTCCGCACTATGTGAAGATAAGTAGCTATAACACTGGATCAGAAGATCAAGAGATTTTACTAACTTTTGCGAAAAAGGTCTCCGAAAGCTTAGGAGAGAAGGGATCGCTTCCGTCCATTTTATCTTCCTTCCCGGAAGAAGGGAAAAAGAAGCATTCCGAAAAATTCATTGCCAAGAATTTTCTAGGTTACTCTTTTCTTCATTCCGCTTTCACCGCTGAATATGAGTTATCGGGAAAAAAATTTAGGCTTTTTGTCATTGAAGGGGATCGACAAGAGTGCATGGGTATGATTCAAAAGTACCTTCAGCAAATCGGAAGCCCTGCGAAAGATGTTGTAGAGGGACGTTACACATTGCCCGACCCTTATCAGGGAGAGATCGACCTGTACTGGAAAGGGAAAAAGGTTTGGGGCGTATTGAACGTTAGTGAGCCTGCTCTCAGATCGAAATATCTGAAACTTTTTGGGGAAGGACTACAAAAAGGAAAGTGACAAGTGCCTAAAGTGACTAAAGTTTGAATGTGCTATGCGGACGGGGGGGGAGAAAGGGCAAGGATCATGGGAAAAAAGTTGATTGGCAGAAGAGATTTTATGAAGTCAACCCTCGCCGGGTTTGGGGGACTGTTTTTTCTTCCTAAGATGGATATGAAGCAAGAGTTGAGGGTCGTTGAAGCAAAAGGGAAGGAGAAGAAATTTGTCTACCGAACCCTTGGAAAGACGGGGATCAAGGTCCCAGTGATCAGCATGGGAGTGATGAATACCGACAATCCGAACCTCGTCCGGGTGGCACTGGATTCTGGAATGGTGCTGCTCGACACCGCCCAAGTATATCAACGAGGCCAAAATGAGGGGATGATAGGAGAAGTGCTTAAAGGACGTCCCCGGGATTCTTATGTGATTGCCACCAAAGCCCGCCTCCCAAACAATCAAACAACCGGTCTTTATACAGAAGAAGCTACGGAGGACGCGTTTTTGCAAAAGGTGGACCGTAGCCTCAAAAATCTGGGACTGGAATACGTGGACATTTATTACCATCACAACGTATGGAAGAGAGAATCGGCGCTTTATGAACCGATCTTGAAGGCGTTGGAAAAGGTTAAGAAGGCAGGAAAGACTCGTTTTGTTGGGATTACAACCCACATGAATGAGCCGGAAGTTATCCAGGCAGCCATCGATTCGAAATTCTACGATGTGATTTTAACATCGTATAATTTTGAACAGAAGCATCGCGCCGAGATGAGAAGTAGTATTGCCAGGGCAGGTGAGGTCGGAATCGGAATTGTTGCGATGAAGTCGATTATTGGTTCCAAGCGGACCATCACTGGGAAGAATCCTGCGGCTGCCTTGAAATGGGTTCTCCAGGATCCAAACGTGCATACCATCGTCCCCGGGTTCACGACGTTTGAGCAGATGAATACTGACTTGGCCGTGATGCAAGATCCCACACTTACAGATTCTGAAAAGAAAGATCTGCAAAAAGAGGCTTCCCTGCCTGGGCTGTATTGTCAGGGTTGCAGGACATGTTTAGGGCAATGTCCAGAGAACCTTCCCATTCCTGATCTGATGCGCGCCTGTATGTATACTTATGGTTACCGTAATCTCACCCATGCCCGGGATCTTGTATTGTCGCTGAATCTCCCCACCAGAGTATGCGAGAATTGCTCTGATTGCACGGTGAAATGTCCGAGTGGATTCAACGTTTCCGGCAAGATCAGGGATATCGTACGGCTGAGAGACGTTCCAGCGGAGTTTATTGTATAAATACCTATTTATCATGTGTTACCCTGAACCAAGTAATGTCATCCTGAATTCATTTCAGGATCGGGTCTTCGATTTCAGGGTGACAGTCCTTAAGTCTTACAGAGGGTGGTCATGAATAAACCGAATCAAACGATGACACGGCGTAAGTTTCTTAAGACTGCTGCCGCAGGCGTCGCATTGGGCCTTGCCGGCGGCCCTTCTTTTTCGTTTGCAAAAGAAGAGTATGATTTAGCGGTCATTTCTGGTGAGCCCGCTGCGGCAACGAGAAAAGCCCTTGAGGCCTTAGGAGGAATTTCTCGGTTTGTTAAGAAAGGACAACAGGTCGTCCTTAAGCCAAATATGTCTTTTTCCAGGACGCCTGAATTCGCCGCTACAACCCACCCCTTAGTAGTTGCCACGGTGGCTCAGGCTTGTATGGAAGCAGGAGCTTCCCAAGTCTTAGTCTTAGATCACACGCTGCACAGAGCAGAACTCTGCCTTGAAAGGACGGGGATTCGCGATGCATGTAAGAGCATCACGGGCGTCCATGTTCTCGCTCTTCAGGAGAGAAAGTTTTTCAACGAAGTCAAGATTCCAAAAGGGAAGGTTTTGGAAAGTGTGGAGGCCGTAAAAGAGATTTTGGATGGCCATATTTTGATTAATATTCCGGTAGCGAAATCCCACTCGGCAACGGGGGTCAGCTTGGGCATGAAAGGGCTCATGGGTCTGATCTGGAATCGAGAGAGTTTCCATTCTCAGTACAACATCAATCAAGCCATAGCGGATTTAGGAACGGCCATCAAACCGTTGCTGACCGTTCTTGACGCCACGCGGGCTTTGGTCTCCGGCGGACCGGGCGGGCCTGGTGAGGTTAAGAAACCGAATCTTGTCATTGCCGGCACGGATCCCGTTGCCGTGGATTCTTACGGGGTAAGCATTGTTCCGTGGTATGGGCAGAACTTCAAAGGTCGGCAGGTTGAGCATCTGCTCGCTGCTTATCAACACGGTCTTGGAAAGATCGACGTCGACCAGCTCAAAGTGTTCAGGGAGAAAGCATGAGGACGATCATCCAGGGCCTCTCACTTCTTCTTTTCTCCGCGTTGTTCGTTTTAGCCACTTACAAACTGCCCAATTGGCTTCCCGCGGATATCTATTTACGTCTCGATCCCCTCCTCGGAATAAATGCTGTGATCGCGGCAAGGGAGATCATCGGCAGAGCACTGTGGGCTCTTGTTACCATCGGGGCGACGCTCGCCGTCGGCAGGTTCTTCTGCGGCTATGTTTGTCCGATGGGCGCCTCGATTGATTTTCTGGACTTTCTCCTTCTTCGAAAGAAAAAACGTGTCGGCCTGAAGAAGGAAACAGGCCTTCGAAGATCGAAATATTTTTTACTCGTCATTTTTATCGTTGCTGCCTTGACCGGCCTCTCCTTAGCCTTCTTGATGGACCCGATGTCGCTTCTTACGAGATTTTATACCTTCTTCATTTATCCTCTGGCGCTTACCATCATCAATCTCCTCCTGGATTTGTTGCGTCCTTTGTTCCAAGCCCTGGGATGGGTCGTCTTATCTCACCAGCACTATTTCCAGTCTGTCTACTATATGACGGCCATCACGCTCCTGGTTTTCGGAGGGATCATCGTTCTTAATCGGCTGGCCCCACGGTTTTGGTGCCGCTACCTCTGTCCGTTGGGAGCTCTGCTCAGCTTGATCTCACCTCTTGGACTTTTCAAACGCCGGGTCAGCGAGGACTGCAACGAATGTCTGAAATGCCAAAAGGCGTGTCCGATGGGAGCCATCGCAGAAGACCCAAGGACAATGCATCTCCCAGAGTGCATTCAATGCCAGACCTGCGCTAAAGTCTGTCCGCAAAAAGCGATCACTTTTCCGGCTTCTCTTTCGATAGGAGGGGAATATTCAAAAATCGATTTTTCCCGGAGAGGATTCCTCGCTTCCTTGGCCGGAGGTTTGGGGGTGGGGTTTCTGGCCACGCAGACCCCTTTCACCCTGCTCCGGGGCAAGCATCAAATCATCCGGCCACCCGGCGCCATTCCCGAGACTGAGTTTTTGCGCACGTGTATCCGCTGCGGGGAATGCATGAAGTCTTGTTTGACGAATACGCTTCAACCCTTGCTGTGGGAATCCGGCTTCTCGGGTCTGTGGACGCCTAAGATGGAGCCTCGTTTTGCTCCTTGCGATCAAAACTGCAATGTCTGTGGAAAGGTTTGTCCGACGCAAGCAATTCGTTCTCTATCGCTCGAAGAAAAAACCCACGCCAAAGTGGGTACGGCTGTCTTACGGAAAGAGATGTGCCTAGTCTGGGCTCAGAATAAGATCTGTTTGATCTGTGACGAAATCTGTCCTTATAACGCTATTGTCTTTCGCCCTGTCGAAGGATATCGACGTCCCGTGGTGGTTGCTTCAAAATGCAACGGCTGTGGATTCTGTGAACAGAGATGCCCTGTCCAGGGAGAGTCGGCCATTGTTGTTGTGCCGAACGGGGAGATCCGTCTGAAAGAAGGGTCTTATATAAAGGAAGCGAAGAGGCTCGAGTTGGAATTTAAACCCGACCCCGGCGACGATAAGTTTATCATAGAGGAATCTGGCTTTAAGGTCGAAGATAATAAGAAGGAAAAGGAGAATATCCTTCCCCAAGAAAAACCCCAACCCAAAAAACCAAAAGGATTTCTGTAACCCCCCGCTTCGTTCCCCGCCAATGTGGCTGGTGGAGAAATTTCTCGCAATTCTTAAAATCATAATCCTAGGAAAGAAGTGGGGATGGACTCAACTAAAGATTAATCCGAGAAGCTCTTCCCGTAATCGAGAGATGGATAATTTAAAGAATCCGATCGATTTCAACTGGCAATCGATAGAAAGTCTCTGCCCTTTGTTAATCTGGATGAATAAAGAATTGGGGTGGGTTTTCATCCTCTGATTCAATGTTTTGATATGTCTTCCTATCGAAACCTTTTGGCAGGTGGGGATAGTGGCAAGATATCCACGCCCTTGAGGATCTGAGAGCGCCTAACATTTGGGGCGTTTCCTGCGTAACATGCTATCAACCTCAAGAGGCGATCTCTAATTCGTCTGCGGTAGCGTAAATAAGGTTGGGATAGTCAAGGGTGAGTGCTGCTTTGAACTAATTGATACATGCCTGCGGGCTCTTCGGAGCTCAAAGACCCCCCAGAAAATTTGATATGGTTCCTATCAGGCTGGAAGTTTCCAAGCTTGCGTTACTAGAAACACTTTTTAGGTTTTTACACCGGTCTCGAATTATGTTAATAAAGGAGATAGTTTTTTTAGAAAAAGCTTGGGATAACTTGGTCAAGCAGAAAAGAGGTGACTTCTCTATTAGACCTAACGTCCTGCCCCGCGGCTCAGAATGTGATTGGGTGTATCCAGATTAAGGACGATATTGTGATCGAGGAGATAGGGTGATTTCTCGGTATGATTGGAGTTTTTCGGCCATAGTTCGTTCGGTATCCAAGGGATTCTCTAGGAATGAGCAAGAAAGATACTCAAAGGGAGGACGACATGGCACGAATAGGTTCGGCATATTTGGACATCAACGACATGTTTCCCCAATTGGATTTACAATAATGATTGCGGTCGTCATCGTGATATTAGCTTACAAATTGTGGAAGTGACCATGAGTGAGGACGCGGTCGTTCAGATCTATCCATGTCAGAACGGTCATATCGTGGTAGTCGGCGGGGAAACCAATTCCATGATGCGGGGGTGGCGATTTGTTTATCCATCAACTGCTTCAGTAGACAAGTGGAGGTAATTGCCAAGGGACGAATGATTCCTCAAGATTAAGCAGAAAAAAGGAGGTATAAATGTCAGAGCCGATTAGATTCAGCGATGTTCCAGACGCAAGTCCGTTTCCCGGCATAATCAGTAAACTAGTCATGAGTAGAGAAAAGGGATCTGCCGCCATAACTGTGGGTGAACTGAGGATAGCAGCGGGCCACACATTACCGCTCCATGTCCACAAGGTGGAGGAAGCTCTGGTTTTTCTCTCGGGCGATGTCAAAGTGGAGGTAGGTGGGAAAGAGGTGCCCATAACAACTCCATCGGTCTTATTGACACCCGCTGGGACAAAACACTGTATCACGAACGTTGGTACGAGTGAGGTTCGCATCATTTTCTTTTTTCCAGCAGTAGAAGTAGAAAGGATACTGGTAGAACATTAAAGGTGTCACCGAGCGAAAAACGGGGTTAGTATGGGTGCCGACTGGATATTGCTGATTGTGGTCATGTTTTGACTATACAGGCCTTGTCAGGTGTGATAGTGACTTCTCTCCGAACTCTTCAAGGTGAGAATCCAGATTCTTATGGCAGGTTTCAAGTGATAATCCTTGAAAAGATAATTTCCACAATTTGGAAGGGTGAACTTTTTTATGGGTGGTACCTATTTGTCAATCATTAAGGATGACCTCGGATTTCTATACTGTGGTAGATTATCGAAGTAGCTCTCGTGCAATCACGATTTTCTGAATCTGATTTGTCCCTTCATAGATTTGGGTAATTTTGGCATCCCTCATCATCCTCTCAAAAGGAAAATCAGTCATATACCCGTATCCCCCTGCGATCTGGACGGAATCTGTGGTTACCTTCATCGCAACATCCGTGGCGAGGAGCTTACAACAAGCAGACATATACGTTTTTTGTGGATCGTTCTGATCGATCAAATTACAGGTTTGATAGGTAAGCGCCCGGGCGGCTTCAATCTTGCATGCCATGTCGGCAAACATCCACTGTATCCCTTGAAATTCAGATATCGGTTTACCAAACTGGATTCTCTCCTTCGAATAACGGATCGCTTTTTCCATAGCCCCTTGGGCTAACCCAACAGCCTGCGCGGCAATGGTGGGTCGCCCGGCATCCAGGGCCGCCATGGCAATTCGAAACCCTTTTCCTTCCTCTCCCAATAAATTCCCCCTTGGAACCGGGCAGTCCTGGAAAAGAATTTCAGATGTTGGGGCCCCCCGGATTCCCATCTTCGATTCCACCTTTCCGACTACAAACTTCGAAACTTCTTTCTCAACAATAAAAGCACTAATCCCACGGGCTCCTTTTGAAGGGTCTGTCATCGCAAAGACGACCATGGTTGTGACAATAGGGCCATTTGACATGAAATGTTTCGTTCCATTTAAAATATATTGATCCTTTTCCAAGACAGCCTTTGTAGTCATCATACTCGCATCTGAACCTGCCTCCGGTTCGGTCAACCCAAAATTAATGAGTCTTTGTCCACTTGCGAGAAGCGGGCCGTATTTTCTCTTTTGATCCTCAGAACCACCAATCATGATCGGAAACGTTCCCAAGGCTTGAACCTGAATAATCAGGGAGGAGCTGACGCAAACCCGGGCCACCTCTTCTATCGCCATACACACATAGATATGTTCTGAGGTTTGACCACCATAGGCCTCGGGTATGCACAGGCCAAGATAACCATGCTTTCTAAAGAGTTCGAAAATATCCCATGCGAACTCCCCCTTTTGATCAATCTCTTTAGCCCTTGGTTCCACTCTTTCATCGGCAAGCCGCCTCACACTTTGTTTGAACCGTTTCTGCTCCTCCGTTAATTGGTAATACATAGACACGTTCCCCTTCCTTGAGAGTTTAACTCAGTTAATGAAATTCTATCCAGATCGCCTTCCTAGAATTTAAATAACATAAGAAAGAAATATTTAGAAGGGACACCTCCCATATTTTAACGAGATTCGCCCATTCAGAAAATGTCTCTAATTTTTGCCAAGAACCTTAATGACTCTGAGTTTCCTATTCATTATTAACCAATGATACAGTGGGTAGAATTTTGTCAAGAATTTTCAAACAAGGAAATTGATGTTTTGTGGAAACATATTGTTCTTTACACATTACGCCTATCGATTTACACTCCACGATCGAACATTAACACTATGCGCTCCACTCAATGTGGTATTCGATTTCGAACATTCAAACTCAGCTCAAATCAGCTCAGAGTGAGGTAGACATCATTCGCTTTATAGATAGAATGGTGAGAAGCTCGAATTGTTATTGACAGAAATTGCTCTCGGGGATAACATTTCAGAAATTATTGTTTGCAGTATAATTATTGGTAAGCATACGGGAATGATGAAAACCTCCATAAGAACACACCTTGGCTTAATGGCCGTATTCATTGCCTCATTTGGCTATGTCTATCTTCTGCGCATAAATCAGGTTTTTAAAAGCATCGCTACAACCCCGGCCATTGTTGCTTTGGTCGCAGTGATCTACTTGGCTTCAGAGGCGTCGAATCTGGTAATGGGTTATATTCTTTTAGTCGATGGAAGCCGGACAGCTCACTAAAAAGTGAAAGGAGGTGAACGATTTTCCCAATTCCAACAAGAATGGCAGCGTATTGCCATCCAAGATTCGCTGTAGTGATAAATTAAGGGAGGAGTAAGATGGAGAAAAAATTGAGCAAGAAGATTTCGAGGAGGGTTTTTTTAAAGGGTGCCGCTACTGGTATGGCACTTTTTGGGCCTGGAGTACCCTTCATTACCCGCAGGGCGGTGGCACAGGGTACGATCCGGTATGGAACCATGCATCCTTTAACCGGTACTTATTCGGCTCTCGGACTTGATCAGCAGCACGCTACAGAGATGGCTGTTGAAGAATGGAATGCGAAAGGAGGGGTCTTGGGCAACAAGATAGTTTGGATTCACAGGGATGATCAACTAAACGGAGCGGTCGCACTCCGGAGGGCAAAAGAGCTGGCAGAAGAAGAGAAGTGCGATTTTATTGGTGGCACTCTCTCCGGCGCCATCTCCCTGGCGATGAACGAGTTTGCATGCAAGAACAAGGTCATCTACGTTTGCTATTGCCAGTCGGATATGGTCTTGGGAGCAGATCAGTGTAAGTATGGTTTCGCCTTTATGGTCATCCCTTACTCTGCTGCACTGGCCGTTTCAAAATATGCATTCGAAAAACTGGGGAAAAAGTGGTTCTCGATCACAGCCGATTACCGATGGGGACACAGCCTTCTGGAGGGCTGGATCTGGCAGAGTGAGCAAATGGGAGGCAACTTCTTGGGGAATGTCTATGCACCCCTGGGTGCAACCGATTTCTCAACCTATTTTGCCAAGATCATGGCAGCCAACCCGGATTTTATCGTCATGAACAACCTCGGGTCTGATCAAACCGCTGCCATTAAACAGGCCAATGAATTGGGTTTGACCAAGAAGATGAAGATCGTATGCACCAAGACAGCGATGGCAACCATGAAAGAGGTCGGACCGGCTTACGATGAGAATATCGTGGGTGGAATGACCTTTTACTGGAAGCTCCGGGATAAATATGCCACCAGCAAGAAATTCTCAGACACCTTCCTAAAGAAGTACGGTAAACCCATCGAGCAGGATGGGGAATCCGGTTATGTTGCAACCAATATACTATTCATGGCGATGCAGAAGGCGGGCACGGTGACGGATAAACAGAAGATCATTGCTGCCATGGAAGGGCTAAAATACGAACTGACGAAAGGCTCGGAATACGTCCGTGCCTGCGATCATCAGAGGGTACAAAGCTACCTTCTTCTCAGGGGCAAAGGGAAGAAGGCAAAGGATTGGGATCTGGCTGACATCATAGCCGAAATCCCAGAGGATTCCATTATCATGTCCTGTGAAGATAACGCTAAAAAGCTTCCTTTTATCAATATTAAGTTACCGAAGTAGACTTTGGCATTGGGGAGCAGGGATTGGGGATTAGAAAGATATGGCTTCTGATCCCCAATCCCTAAACCCAAATTCTCTGGTTTTAGGAAAGGTATTCTGATGCTGACCGATCTTCCTTGGAGCGTCATTGCGTTACAGCTTTTTTTCGGACTGGCTCTGGGGTCTATCTTTGTGCTATTGGCAAGCGGGCTGTCAATCATTTATGGTCTTCTCGACATTGTCAATTTTGCCCACGGGACTTTTGCCATGCTCGGAGGCTACGCCGTCTTCGTGGCTGTTTCTTTGTCCGAAAATTTTTTTATTGGCATTCTAAGTGCCATTGTCATCGTTGGCTTGATTGGCGTCCTCATTGAATTCTTCCTTTTAAAACCTCTCTACAGAAAAGATCCTCTCCTTCCACTTTTGCTCACCTTCGGCCTTTCTGTTGCCATTCCCGACTTGATTAAAATCATTTTCGGCCTGATTGGAAAACCTGTAAATTATCCTCAGGCTTTCACGGGTGCGACAGTTTTCGGGTCGCTTACCCTGCCGAATTATCGCTTGTTCATCATCTTCTTTACACTGGCAATCTTGATCTCCCTTTGGCTCTTTCTCAAGAAGAGCGACCTGGGGATGATCATCAGAGCATCAACCCGTGACAGCCTCATGGTCCAAGTCCTGGGAGTAAATGTCTCACGGATCTGGACCATCGGTTTTGCCATCGGCATTGGACTGGCCGCTTTAGCCGGTGCCATCGCCGTTCCCATGATGTCCGCGACGCCCGACATGGGGGTCGACATGACCATGATCGCTTTTGTCGTTACCGTTGTGGGGGGGCTTGGCAGCTTAGGGGGAGCCATCCTAGGCGGTTTATTTATTGGATTGGTTGTGGCAATTACGTCCTTTATCGCTGGAGAATATGCGACAGTCTCCATGTATTTCTGTATGGCTGTGATCCTCTTAATTCGGCCGCGTGGTCTTTTCGGCGAAATTGGAAGAGAATAGGAGATTTGTTTGAGTGAAAAGTTTGCACGATGAGGAAAAGGTTTTAAAGGAAATTGAATCCAAGCCCAGAGCAACCATTGTGCTGGGGACGGCTCTTGTCCTTCTGGTCCTTCCCTTCGTCATCTCGGCTCCGCTTGCTACAGAAATACTGATCTGGGGAATCTTTGGTCTTGGTTTCAATCTTCTTTTGGGTTATACGGGTGTCCTCTCCTTTGGTCACGCAGCCTACTTCGGGTTAGGGGCTTACAGTGCTGGTATGGCACTACGTTACTGGAAAGCAAGCCTCTGGACAAGCCTTCTCGTAGCAGTGACTGCCGCCATGCTTTTGGCCTGTTTCATCGGAGCACTGGCCATCAAGAGACGAGGTGTCTATTTTGCAATGATCTCCCTTGCCTTTGGACAGATGCTTTACTTCCTGGCCCTTTCACCTTTGAAGCACATCACCCGAGGAGAAGATGGTCTGACCCATATCCCTATCATCAAAATCTTTTCAGTCTCCCTCAACAGGCCTCAGCCCCTCTATTACTTTGTCTTTGTTATCACGATCGGGATGCTCTACCTGACGTGGCGGATTTTGCAGTCTCCCTTTGGAAAACTACTTCAGGCCTTCCGTGAAAATGAGGAGAGAGCAAGGGCCTGTGGGTTCAATACGACTTTGGTTAAATTCTTCTCACTCGTCCTCTCGGCATTCTATGCAGGGTTGGCGGGCGCACTGAACACGATCTATCTCGGTTACGTTCCTCTCACCACTCTTTTCTGGCTGACCTCCGGAACGATGGTAATGATGGCTATTTTGGGGGGGAAAGGCACCTTCTTGGGACCTCTAATCGGGGTGGGGGTCTTCCTCTTTCTTCAGAATACGATCAGCGTTTTTACCCCCCGGTGGGAAGTATTTGTTGGAACGATCTTTGTCTTCATCATCCTTCTCTTTCCGGCCGGGATCATGGGGACGATCAGAGATAAATATTCTGCCTATAAAACAAAAAAACTGAGGCAGGAAGCGCCTCCTTTGGCCACCCGCCTTGAATAAGGTAGCTTATGTATTTAAGAACCGAAAAGATTTGTAAGTACTTTGATGGCTTGGAAGCGGTTGATCAGGTCGACTTTAACCTGAAGAAAGGCCAACTGAAGTCAATCATTGGTCCCAACGGAGCAGGAAAGACGACCCTCTTCAACCTCATTGCCGGAGTCTATCTTCCAACAAGCGGAAAGGTTTTCTTTAAGGAGAAAGATATTACTCGACTCTCCCTCAACCAGATCTCTCAACTGGGTATCACTAAGACCTATCAGATCACCCATATCTTCCCGGGCTTGACCGTTTTTGAAAACATTCGCATTGCTGCTCAATCCAGACAGACGTCTTTCAATTTCTGGAAATCGACCCATTCCTTGCGGGAGGTTAATCAACGGGCTCTCGAGATGTTGGAACAGGTTGAACTGTTGGAAAAAAGAAATTGGCTGGCTTCGACTCTTTCCCATGGAGAAACGCGTTACCTGGAGATCGCGGTTGCCCTGGCAACCAACCCAGAGGTCTTGCTCCTGGATGAACCGACAGCCGGGATGAGTTGTGCTGAAACGAATCTTTGCGCCGAGTTAATTCTAAAATTGAATAAGACCCTTCATCTGTCGATTGTTTTGGTGGAACATGACATGAGCGTTGTGATGGGAATCTCCGATGAGGTTTTGGTTCTAAACGAAGGCCGCGTTTTGACAGAGGGGACGCCCCACCAGGTAAGCGATAACGAAGAGGTACAGAGAGTTTACCTGGGAGAAGGTGATCACCATGCTTCAACTTGAGAATATCAATACCTATTATGGCTACAGTCACATCCTGCAGGGGATTTCGCTGGAGGTGAAAGGGGGAGAAATCGTCGTCTTGCTCGGTCGAAATGGGGTAGGCAAAACAACGACCATGAAGACCATCATGGGAATTCAACCTCCAAAAGACGGAAAGGTCATCTTCTGTAACGAGAACATCGCAGGGCTGCCACCTTATAAGATCGCGCAGAAAGGGATCTCTCTTATTCCGGAAGATCGAAGGGTTATTCCCAACCTGACCGTCCACGAAAATCTGAGACTGGGTTCCCTGATCCTCGGTAAAGGGAATAACAGGGAGCATCTTTTCGAAGCCGTCCTCAACTACTTTCCCCGCCTCAAGGAGCGGCTGAGGCAATACGGAGCCAGCCTTTCGGGTGGAGAGCAGCAAATGCTGACCATTGCCCGGGGTCTGATGGCCAAGCCGAAACTGATACTCATCGACGAACCGAGCGAAGGACTGGCGCCAATGATCGTCTATGAGATCATGGAGATTATCAAAAAGCTCCAGGACGACGGGGTGACCATTCTCCTGGTTGAACAGCATGTGGAGATGGCCATGCGTTTGAGCCAAAATCTGCGAGCCTATATTATGGAAAAAGGTCAAATCCGCATGTGCGGTAATTTGGAAGAACTTACCTGCAAGATTGATGAAGTCGTGCACTGCTTGGGCGTAAAGATCTAATAGAGAGGGGGAGACTTGGGATACAGAATTTACCCGTTAAATACGGGAATCATTACGGTAGATCAGGGAGCTTATTGCACCCTTGGAAGAGGAATCGGAAAGAAGGTCGACATTCCTGCAACAGCCTGGTATGTTACGGACGGCAAGGAAAAAATACTGGTCGATACGGGGATGTGCGATACGGCGAGAGCCAATCGATGGCATCACGAGGGCTATCAGCCGGAGGGAGCCCGTATCGACGAGCAATTGAGGACCCGAGTAGAAGTTTCCCCTACTGAGATCCAGGTTATTTTTTTTACCCACCTCCATTGGGATCATTGTTCCAATATGAAATTATTTATGAAGGCAAAGTTATACGTACAGAGGCGGGAACTTGAATTCGCTCTGAACCCTCCCCTGCCTCCCTATTATCGTTCCTACGAGGCATCTATCTTAGGGCTCGAGCCTCCATACAAAGACTCCTCCTTCGAGATTCTTGACGGTGAATTCAAATATGACAACGACATTACACTATTTCCTACACCGGGTCATTCCGTCGGCCACCAGTCTGTCTCAATTCGGACAGAGAAAGGCGTGATCGTCATCGCAGGCGATGCAGTATTCGTCGAGGAAAATATGAAAGGGAGTCCGGATGAGCTCTTGGATTTTATCCCCATTGGCAGGTACATTAACTATTTTGAGATGTGGAATAGCTTTAAAGAGATCAAGAGAAGGGCCGATCTTGTATTGCCGGGCCACGAAATAAAAGTATTTCATCGGAGCGTATATCCTTCGGAATAGGAGTTGATAGTTGACGAGTGGTTTTGAGGTTAAGCCGCAACAAGACTTGGAGCTGAGGAAGTGCAAGAAGGAATTTCTTCGGATTGCCCGTCGCGCCGTAAGGATGGGTCTGCAAAGCTCCACGGGCGGAAACATCAGCATGAGATGTGGAAATCAATTCTTGGTCAAAGGCAGGGGTGGTTCTTTTTACGACCTAAAGGAATCTGAGATCTCCATAGTGGATATTGACGGACATGTGCTTCAGGGCGCACAAGAACCCTCCAAAGAAATCCAATTCCACTTGGGGGTTTATCGAACGAGGGATGATATTTGTGGTGTGGTTCATTATCATGCGCCCGTTTCCACAGCTTATGCCGTCAAAGGGGTCTCCATCTCTCTTTTAACCGTTCATGCGAAGAGGGTTCTAAAAAAAATTCCAATCATACCGTTAGCGGCCGAGGGCTCCCAGGAGCTCGCAGATCATGTGATCTCTGCGTTTCGTGACCGAGAGGTCAGAGCGATTCTTCTGGCCGGACATGGGTTGGTCGCGGCTGGGAACACTTTATCTGAGGCTCAAAATATGGCAGAATTGGTTGAAGAAAACGCCAAGGTATCATTGCTCGTCCGGTTGTTTGAATAACCGATGAAGAAGACGGCACTTCTTATCCTTACTCTCGACACCAAAGCGGAGGAAGCGCTCTATTTGAAGAAAGCGCTCGAGCGGCAAGGATTGAACGTGCTAATTATGGATGTTGGGGTCTTCCCTTCTTCTGCAGTAGGAGACATCACAAGGGAAGAGGTTGCCACTGCCGCGGGGGAGAAAATCGAAAAGTTGATTCAGACCAAGGATAAAGGAATGGCGATTAAAGCAATGATGATGGGAGCGACCGTCTTGACAGAGTGTCTTTATCGGCAGGGGAGGATCCATGGCGTCCTCTCCATCGGGGGTGTTCAGGGAACGATAATCGGCACGTCTGCAATGAAGGCACTTCCTGTGGGAGTACCCAAACTGATGCTCTCTACCGTTGCATCGGGAAGGAGGGCCTTCGAGCCTTATGTTGGCACAAACGACATGACGCTCATGCATTCCGTCGTCGATTTTTTCGGCTTGAATGCGATCCTCGAACAAGTCTTGAACAATGCAGCGGGTGCCCTTGCTGGGATGGTGAAACTTGACAAAGTCCATACCGGAAAAAAACAGAATGTGGCCATCACCATCTATGGGACAACGACCCCGGCGGGAAGGCTTATCGTCTCTCTCCTCGAGAAGGCCGGGTATGAAGTCGTCGCCTTCCATCCCAATGGAACTGGCGGAATGGCTATGGAGAGAATGATTCGGGAAGGGGATTTTTCCGGAGTGATTGACTTGACCACTCATGAATTAGCCGACGAACTGGCCGGAGGAAACCACGCTTGCGGCCAGCACCGATTGGAGGCTGCGTCTGATATGAAGATACCGCAGATCGTGGTACCAGGGAGCATTGACTACATCGTCAAAGGACGCTTCGAAACGTTAGCACCTTCCTTGAAGAAACGAAGGACGATGATGCACAATCCCGAGATGACATTTATCAAAACGAGTGTTAAAGAGATGGCCGAATTGGGCCGCATCATTGCTCACAAACTCAACCGGTCGAAGGGAAACACCATTGTCATGATCCCGATGAAAGGATTCTCCTATCCAAACTATGAGGGGAGACCCCTTTACAATCCAAGAGGATGTCATGCCTTTGCAGAAGCCTTGAAAGAAGAGATCAAATCTTCCATCCCTGTACAGCAGTTCCCTCACCACATCAATGACGAAGCATTTGGCAGGGAGGTTGTCATGGAATTCAAGAAATTGATGGAGAAGAATGAAAAACAATACAGAAAGAATAAAAGGAGAGAAAGATGTTGTTCAAGGGAAAGATAATTGACCTTACACAGGAAATCTATCAAGGAATGCCCGTTTATCCGGGACATTTGAAGACAGTGATCTGGACCCACCTGTCTCATGAGGAGTGCAAGCGACAGCTGGCAACCGGGTTTTCTTACGAGACGCGTGGGATTTTGCTCTGTGATCATGGTCCAACACATATTGACTCGGTGAGCCACCTTTCAAGAGATCCGAACGCACCACCCGTGGATAAAATCCCCCTGGAAAATTGTATCACTTCAGCAATTTGCCTGGACGTAAGTGATATCCCTCAGAAGACCCAGTTTGGAAGGAAGAAAATTGAAGCCGAACTCAAGAGGTGGAAGCTCGATATCCGAAAAGGCGATACCATTCTTTTTCGTACCGCCCAATATGACCGATACTACGGAAAACCGGAATACATGACCGATTATCCGGGATTAGACCGCGAAGGGACCGAATTCATTATTGACCGGGGATGTATTAATTTTGGTGTCGACTCAGCAAGTCCTGATATGTGGTATGATAAAACCTACCCATGTCACCGTGTCTGCCAGGAACGGCAAATTACACATATTGAAAATCTGTGCAATTTGGATAAGGTGGTGGGAAAGCGTTTCACCTTTATCGCTCTTCCCCTAAAGATTCGCGACGGAACAGGCTCACCTATAAGAGCGGTTGCCATTTTGGAGGGATAGAAATAAGAGTAAGGAGCGTGAACAGATTGGGAGATGTATCAGGTTAGGAGAAGATGACAAATCAGAAGAAGCTGAGAAACCGACCCAAGAAATGCTTCCCATCGAGAAAACAGGGGAACAACACTACCAGAATCAAAAGTTCCGATATTTGTTGGTTACCGGTAGTCTCCGGTCTTTTCCTAAGGCACGATGGGTGATCTTTACTCCCGGTGGGCTTTGCCTTCGTTTGTATTCATTTCGGTCCACCATATTAATCACGTCTTTAATCATACCTTCCTTAAATCCCATCTTTGCAATTTCTTCAAGCCCTTTATCCTCTTCAACATAAGCCTGGAGAATGGGATCCAGAACGGGGTAGGGGGGAAGGGAGTCCTCGTCTTTTTGATTCGGCCTCAATTCCGCTGAAGGCGGCTTCGTGAATACGCGTCTAGGGATGATATCTTTCCCTTCTTTTTTGTTTCTGAATTTTGTCAATTCGTAAACCAGTGTTTTTGGAACATCTTTCAAAACGGCATACCCTCCTGCCATATCCCCGTAAAGCGTGCAATATCCCACGCTCATCTCACTCTTGTTCCCAGTGGTTAAGACGAGCCACCCCAATTTGTTGGAGAGGGCCATCAGAATATTTCCCCGAATACGGGCCTGAATATTTTCCTCTGTCACATTGGGCTTGAGCCCCTTGAAAGACGGAGTAAGGGTCTTAAGATAGGCTTGAAATACCTCCGTGATCGGAATGGTGAGGAGTCGAATGCCCAGATTCTTTGCCAAAAGTTTGGCATCTTCCATGGATTCCTTTGAGGAATATTGAGAGGGCATGGCCACTCCCACTACTCCTTTCTTTCCCAATGCATCCACAGCGATGGTAGCGGTCAGGGCAGAATCGATGCCTCCACTCAGACCGATCAAAACCGTCTGGAAACCATTTTTTCGAATATAATCTCCAGTTCCAAGAACGAGAGCGGCGTAGATCTCAACAAGGCGAGCCAGAGGTTTGACCTCCCTTTTAGGAATCGGAGGCTTTCTCTTGACCCGGGAGCTACGATCTGGAAGTTCGATCTTCTTCAGACTTTTCTTTTCATTGGCCGACTTGTCTCGCCTAAACAGGGGGTCGTGGAGTCGCATTCGAAAGACAGCGTCCATATCGAGGTCTGCCAGGACGAGATCCTCCTCAAACTGTTTCCCTCTGGCGATCAAATTCCCTGTCTGATCGAAGATCATGCTTCCTCCATCGAAGACCAATTCATCCTGGCCACCCACCAAATTGCAATAAGCAACGATCGCCGCATTGTCAGAAGCCCTGGTCGAGATCATTTTCTCTCGAAATGCTGATTTTCCAGCATGGTAAGGTGAGGAAGAGATATTGATGATCAATTCCGCCCCTCCGTAAAGGGCCTGAGTCCGGATAGGGTCTCCAGGATACCAGACATCTTCACAGATGCTCGGGCCGATAGGGGTCGACCGGAGGATGAAGATGAAATTTTCCTTTCCCGGTTGAAAATATCGGTCCTCGTCGAAGACACCATAGTTAGGAAGGAAAGTCTTGGAATAGACATCGATCATCTTCCTATTGTGGAGAATAGCAGCCGAATTGAAAATATCTCCTTTTTTATCTACGAAACCGACGACGGCCGTGATAGATGAAGTGGCCTTTGCAATGCGATTTATCGCTTTCAAATTGGCCTCGATAAACTTCGGCATGAGCAAGAGGTCTTCAGGCGGATAGCCAGTGACCGCCATCTCCGGGAAAGCCAATAGGTCTGCACCCATTTTCTTTCCTTTTGCAATATAATCGAGAATCTTTTTCGTATTCCTTTCGATATCGCCTACCATTGTGTTGATCTGACAGAGCCCAATTCTCAGTGTTCGCATCCTTAAACTCCTTATAAAAGCTCGAAGCTGAATGGTCAAAGCTCAAAGAAAAGAACCCCTTTTGCCTTGAGCCTTTTGCCTCAAATCTTTCTCCTTCCTTCTTTACCCCCTTTGAGCAGCCTTCAGCTTTCTGTTTAACTTCCTTCCTCCGAGATCAGCACCTCTTTCTTGATGTTATACCTCTCCATTTTACCCCGGAGCGTGCTTCGATTGATTCCCAGCAGCGCGGCAGCCTTGAGCTGATTCCCCCCGGTCTTTTGCAGGGCCCGGAGGATCAGGCCTCTTTCCAAGCTGGAAATCATGTCCAGACCTTGTGAGGCCACGGGGCCTGTTGAGAGCTCTTCGAACAGGGCGTCAAGGAGATCCTCCACATTCTTCTTACTCGGTTCCTCTTCAGCCTCTCGCCTTTCCCACCCCTTTTCGAAAAGAAGTTGATCCTCCAGAATCCATTCCCCCTGGCACAGTACCATAGCCCTTTTCAGAACGTTTTCTAATTGACGCACATTGCCGGGCCACCCATAGGAAGCGATTCTTGCCATGGCTGAAGGGGTGATTCCAACAATCCCCTTCTTCAATTCCCGGTTAAACTTTTTTAAGAAGTAGGAAGCCAGTTCAGGGATATCTTCTTTCCTCTCTTTCAAGGGAGGAATCATAATGGAGACGACATTGAGCCGGTAGTAGAGGTCTTCCCTGAACTTTCCGTTGGCGATGACCTCCTCTAAGTCTTTATTCGTTGCGACGATCAGCCGGATATCCACCTTGATCGTCTCCGTTCCCCCCAACCTTTCGAAACTTTTCTCTTGAAGGACCCGCAATAGTTTGGCTTGCGTGGAGAGGGACATATCGCCGACCTCGTCCAAAAAGATCGTCCCTCCCTGACACTGTTCCAGTTTTCCGATGCGGCGAGAAGTCGCCCCTGTGAAGGAGCCTTTCTCGTGGCCAAAGAGTTCGCTCTCCAGAAGCGTGTCCGGGATTGCCGCACAATTGACGGGGAGAAAAGGCAGGTTCGACCGGGAGCTATGCTGGTAAATCGCCCGCGCAAAGAGTTCTTTCCCGGTCCCACTTTCGCCCCTCAGCAACACGGTGACATCGCTCGGAGCGATCTGCCCCACGATTTTGTACATCTCCTGCATCTTGGGAGAGGACCCGATGATCCGTTCTCCCTCATCTGTCTTTTCTCCCTCCGTCGAAGCGTAGATCACCTCCTGCTTCATCATCCTTCGCAAGGAAAGGGCCTTTTCAACCAAGCCTTTCATCTGCGGGATGGGAAAGGGTTTCAAGATATAGTCGAAGGCCCCGTACTTCATGGCCTCGATCGCCTTCTCGGTGGTCCCATACGCCGTCATGATGATGACCAGGGATTTGGGATCGATCGACTTAATCTCCCTCAGGACATCAATTCCGCTTCGTCCCGGCATCTTAATATCCATGATGATCAGGTCGGGGGAGCTCTCCTTCACTCGATCCAATGCCTCTTCCCCGTTCTGGGCAGTGAGGATGGAATATTTTCCCTCCATCATCCGTTTCAGCGAATATCGGATCGATTTTTCATCATCGACGATCAGAATGGTCTGCACGTTACCTCTTAAGAGATACGATGGACGTTAAACGATAAACTATAAACGGTAAGCTATAGAGAATGAACGTTAAACGATAAACAATGAACAAAAGAATTTTGTTCTAATCTCTTGTTCAAAGTTTATAGTTCATTGTTCATAGTTTTCTTCGTAGTTCATCGTTCATGGTTCATACTCAAATGTCCGTTGTCGGTCGGAAGCCAAACCGTCAAGAGAGTCCCTTTACCAGGGGCGCTTTCCACCTCAATTTTCCCATGATGCTGATCGATGATTCGATGTGCGATGGAGAGGCCGAGACCAACCCCGCCTTCCTTGGTAGAGAAGAACGGGTCGAAGAGTTTATTCAAATCTTCTTCGGGAATACCCATCCCAGAGTCCCGGAAGGAAAGCCTGATCCAGCGGTCAGAATCCGCAACCTTTCCCCTCAATGTCAGGTGGCCGCCCTGTGGCATCGCCTGAACGGCGTTTAACAAGAGATTGAGGATGACCTGTTTTATCTGCTCCTTATCAACCGTGATGAGGGGTAGGGGTTCAAACTCTTTTTTAACCTTGACCTTGCCGCGTTCTATCTGAGGTCGGAGCAATTGCAGGATTTCTTCAAAAATGGGGATGAGATTCGTCTTTTCAAAAAGCGGCGATGCCGGTTTGGCAAATCGGAGGAATTGGTCCACAATCTCGTTGATCCGGCGGATTTCCTCCTCAATCACTCGGAGATCCTCACGATTGGTGTTTTCGGAAGGAAAATTTTCTGTCAGGGAATGAATGAGGATGTTGATACTGGTCAAGGGATTTCGAATCTCATGGGCGATGCCGGCTGCCAGCTGCCCTAAGGCAGCCAGTTTCTCGGATCGAATCAATTGAGCCTCTGTTTTTCTGAGATCGGCGGTCGTCTTTTGTATCTTCTCTTCCATCTGCTGGCTAAAAGCCTTTAGCTCCTGGTACATCAAGGCATTATGGATGGCTAAACCTGCCTGCTGAGCGAAGGTCATCACCGATTCGAGAGTTTCTCTCGTAATGTTTTTCCCGGGTTCCGTGTGATCCGCCGCAATGGCGCCCAAGGACTTTTCTTTTGCAAGGAGGGGGATTACCACAAGAGACTGAAGATTCAGTTTCCCTTTCAAAACGGGGTTCACCTTGGAGTCTCTGCTCGCATCCGGAATGATGAAGGGCTTCCGCTCAAAAACCGACCGGGCCACTACACTGTCCCTCGGGTCTAAACGCAGCGTCATCCCTTTGATCTTTCCCTCATCGATCCCTACCGCCATTTTGCATTCAAGAATATTTCTCTTTTCGTTCACCAGATAGAGACGGGCGCGGTCGAACCCGATATTCTTCGTCACGCCTTCCAGAACGAGTCTGAGAATCTCATCGATATCGAAAGCCTCCATCAGACCCGAATTTTCAATGCAGATCGCGGCCTGGTTCGCAACCGTCGTGAGAATCTCCTCTTCACTCTTCGAGAAGGAATGGGGAAAGGAGGTGTAGCAATTGATCACGCCAATCACTCTGTCCTTAATGCACATGGGGACACTGAGCATTGAAACCAGTCCTTCCTTTTTTGCCAACTCCTTCTCCTTATACAGGGGATCTTTGAGAACGTCGAGAATGGCCATGGGTTGGTTTTGAAGGGCTACCCGACCAACCACTCCCTCTCCCATGGCCAGGCTTCTCTCCCTAAGATATTCTTCGCTGATGCTCTGGGTAGCCTTCAGCTTCAGTTTTTGATCTCTCTCGTCGAAAATCCAAAGGGAACAGATCTTTGAATTCATCACATTGGCAGTAACCGTCACGATCAGCCGAAGGACGTCTTCAAGGTAGAGGCCGGAGGCAATCGCTTTGCTGATCTCCAGCAAGGCATTGATTTCTTTCCCACGGAGACGCCTTTTCTCCTCGGACAAAACCGTCTTCCTTCCGCTCATCACCTTGATCCGTGCAGGGATTTTTTCTATCATAAACGAAAACCGTCCATTTGGGAAGCAAATTGATTTACCCCGGTAGAAATGATGCCCTGCTCGGTTTTGATTCGCAACGGCTGGAATTTCTAACGGGGTTCATTCCTAAGGATTCAAGGATTCAAATCTTGAAGGTGGAAAGTTGGGGGCAGAAGGTAGAGATTGGTCTTGACCGCTTTGCTTTCTCGTACCATTGCTGGAATGTCTTGACGCGACGCTTAATTTCCGGAGATCTGACCACACGGCTATTCTTAATTTCAGATGCGGAATCCATCCCACAGACTTTTCCCCTACAACGATGGGATAGTCTTTCTCAGATCCTGCCGTCACCTTGGAAAACGGCTGGCGGTGTGGAGTATTTCCCTTCCTCTTAGGGCGGAGCGACCCACTTTGCAAGGATCTGGGCTGTTTTTCAACATCGCCCACACGGGCAATATGTCTCTTCTTACATCATGCTGGTTAGACCACCTGCTCCCGCAACTGGTGGGAAATTTCCTCGAGCTGGTCCGGATAAGCATTCGTGATTTCCCGTATCTTGTCTTCCACAAGCCTCTTGAGATTCTCGTCATGCATGTCATCGAGGTGTTGGTAGTAACCCATACGCTTTCCCAGCGTGTAGTTGATCCGTTCGTCTTCCTGGAGATACAGATACCGGTCCATGATTGCCAGCAGTTTCGGCTTTTCCTGGGGAAGCTGGCCGCGCGCCTCCATAAGCAGATCCACGACATGGTGGTTCGCGTAATAGCTGGAAATGCCGTCCAGGTTTTCAATCAACAGCCGTTGCTCCTCGATGAGGTTTTTCTCGGTTTGAAGCCGATACTTCCCTTCCTTCATCTGCCTCTCAAGGCCGGAGCCCTTTTTCACAGCGATTGTGAGAACCCGGATGAAATGGGGATCGATCTTGTTCAGCGTCCTGGCCGTCCCCGTCGTATGTTCTTTCCACAGTTCCTTGCCGCCCAATCCCAAAATGATGAACTCCGAGATTTTCATCCCGGCCAGTTTGGCCATATGGGCGGATTTGATCATATCGGAAGAGGTGCTGCCTTTGTTGATCTTTTCCAGCACCGCATCCGAGCCGGATTCCATCCCGCAATAGAGCATATTGAGACCGGCGTCGCAGATATCCTTTATTTCTTGGGGGCTTTTTCTGATCATCGTCTGCGCCCGACCGTAACTGCTTATCCTTTTGAGGGAGGGAAAATGCTGTTTCAGAAAACCCAGAATTTCGATGAGTTTCGCGGTCTTCATGATAAAGCTGTCCCCATCCTGTAGAAAACAGGTTTGAAAGGGGTAATGCTTGTAGTATTCCGCTGCCGCAATGATGTCCCGCTTAATTTCGGCGACCGGACGGATGGAAAACGGCATGCCCCTGTAATTGACGCAGAAATCGCACCGGTTCCAGGGACAGCCGCGGGTGGTGCGGATTAGAAGGCTTTCTGCCTCGTCGACGGGCCGAATCGGTCCCAGTTCAAATACAAACGGTTCCATATAGGGGTTAAAAAAAACACATCGGATTTAAGCCGACTTTGGTAAGATTAAGTATAGGAACAAAAAACTTATGAAATAGGCAAAAATCCGATGCACTTGGATACTATCACAGAGCTTCTGAATATTCAAAATCACAAAGCGGTAGAGGTTACAAGGGACAGATGTCAGAACGTATGCGTTATCTTTCTCGTCCGGGATCTGTCTGAATTCGAGCATGGGCTCGTCCAGGCAGATAATGGCAGGCGAATCAGATGCGCCCATATTTTGCCAGTCCCTGACGCAGGGATTTGCATTCCATGATCAACCGGGCCTGTTCCAGTTCCCGAGCATCAATTTCCTGTGCCATCTTGAGCACCTGCTCCGCCTGCGCGCGTGGCACCACGACGACGCCATCGATATCGGCCACGATGATGTCGCCGGGGCTCACCTCGATACCGCCGCAGATGACGGGAACATTGGCGGCTAGGGTTTTGAAGCGCCCGATCGTCGTGCCCGGGGAAACGGACCGGGCATAAACGGGAAAATCATAATCGCGGCGGATTTCTGTCAAATCCCGGACTCCGCCGTCCAGGACCGCGCCGGCATGGCCGTTGGCCACTGCACCGGCCGTCATGAGCCCTCCCCAAACCGCCACGTCATGCTCCCCGTTAATGCCGATGACGAAGACACTGCCCGCTGCCGCTTCGTCAATCAGGTCCAGGGCATGCCTGGGCGGCAGGCTTTCCGTCGTCGGTCCTTCCAGTACGGTCACTGCCGGGCCCACCACCTTCTTTTCGTTGATCCGCGGCTTGATGTCATGGGACATGTATCCGCGCTTCCCGGCAATCTTATCCACCGCGTCGGCTACGGATGCGGTGGCCACGTCGCGAAAACCTTCTACCACATCTTGAATGGTCATGGATATTACCTTCCTTTCGTTCTTTATTCTTTCGTTGAGGGCCTCGTAAAAAGTGCATCTGCCACGTTGCGTTTCATCTCCCGTCATTGCAGCGTACGCACGAGTACGCCTCAACCCATCCGCCAGGCGGGGAGCGACGAAGGGATAGGGAAAGGAAATGCGCATAAACGAATCAATGCAAAATGTTCAATTAGCAATTGACAATTAGCAATTTAAGACCTGATCATCACAACTCATAACTCGTAACTGATAACTCATAACTCTCAGCCCCCTCTTGCTTCTCGGATGGCCTTAAGGAACGCACGGGTGTTTTCTGTGATGATGTTAAACTTCTTCTCCTTCACCGCTTTCTTATCCACCAGCTCGCCTCCCACTCCGAGGGCAGTAGCACCAGCCTTGATGAAGGCCCCTGCATTCTGAAGGTTCACCCCGCCCGTAGGTACGAGAAGAATTTGTGGAAGTGGTCCTCTAAGGGCTTTGAGGTATTCCGGTCCTCCAAGCTGGGCGGCAGGGAAAACCTTCACCATTTCAGCTCCTGCATTCCAGGCGGTTAAGATCTCTGTGGGTGTCATGGCACCCGGAATAATGACGGCGCTGTAACGATGTGCAAGCTGGATGAGATCGAGATTGAACGTTGGGCTCACAATAAATTGCGCCCCTGCCAGCAGAGCAGCCCTTCCGGTTTCGGCATCGAGAATGGTTCCTGCACCCATGATGATCTCATCTTTATATTTCTGGGTCAATTCTTTGATGGCATCGATCGCGCCTTGAACGCTCATTGTAATTTCGATGAGAGTACCCCCTCCTTCCTTGATCGCATCCGCTACGTCGATCGCTTCCTTGGCAGACGAGACCCGGATCACCGGGATGAGTCCTTCAGTGATCATGCGATTGAAAACATCTCTTTTCTCCATGCAGTCCTCCTTAATTGGAATATCATCCAAATC
>Ga0187772_10000118_pt1 | contig 30756 bp, 30 predicted proteins | sample 0116_SJ02_MP15_2_FD_133137 | JGI IMG/M metagenome (GOLD analysis project Ga0187772, IMG submission 133137) | Tropical peat soil microbial communities from peatlands in Department of Meta, Colombia - 0116_SJ02_MP15_20_MG | ecosystem: Environmental > Terrestrial > Soil > Wetlands > Peat | place... | reverse complement strand
GAATTCGCTGGCACGGGCCTCTGGGAATGCGGCTCGAAGCCACGGAAACGATCGATGTATCGCGCGAGGGCTTGCTTGTCCGTCGCGACGAGCCCTGCGATGTGCCGGCGCGGGTGTGGGTGGCGTTTCCGTTCGAGCCCGATGCGCCGGGTTCCGTGCAGCCGGAGATTCCGGCGAAGGTCGTACGCGTTGAGGGTGATCCCTCCGACGGCTTTCGCGTGGGTTTATCGTTGGGGCTGCCGCAGCGCGCGCCCGCGCGTCCCGACGGCAGCGAGCGGCGCAGGTCCGAGCGAGTTCCTTTCTCGCTCCCTATCTTCGTGCGGCCCGCCGGGACGCCGTGGCCTGAGGAGTCCATGGCGCGAGGCCTATCGCAAAGCGGCGCGCAGTTTGAGACTTCGCACATCTACGCGCAGGGAGACACGGTGCTCGCGCAAATCCCATGGGGCAGGTGGGCCAAGGCCGGGGAGATGCGCGGGCGCGTGGTTCGCATCGAATCGATGGACGACGGAGTCGGCGGCGTGCTGACGTCCGTGGCGGTCGAATGGCTGAAGCCCGGCGGATTTTGAAGCGCGCATGGCGGACGTCTCTCATCGAAGCTTCTTCCTCGCAGGACCCGCCGGCCGCCTCGAAGCGCTGCTCTGGACGGCCAAGGAAAAGAACCCTCGCTTTACAGGCCTCGTCTGCCATCCGCACCCGTTGTATGGCGGCACGATGCACAATAAAGTCGTCTTTCAGGCGGCCAAGGCGCTGCATGCGCGCGGCGCGCCAGTGCTGCGATTCAACTTCCGCGGCGCGGGGCAGAGCGAGGGCGAACACGACAAAGGGCGCGGTGAGCAGGACGATGTCCGCGCCGCCCTTAATTGGCTGGCGGCTGAGTTTCCGAGCAAGCCAATTATCCTCGCGGGATTCAGCTTCGGTTCGACGGTGGGCCTTCGAGTCGGATGCGCCGACACGCGCGTGATCGGGTTAATCGGCATGGGAATTCCCGTGGACAACGTGGATGTGAGCTTTCTGCGCTCGTGCGAGAAACCTAAACTCATCGTTCAAGGCGGAAACGATCAGTTCGGCTCGCGGGCGAACATCGAAGCTCTGTTCGAAACACTTCCTGAACCAAAGCGCCTCGCAATCGTCGAAGGCGCGGACCATTTCTTCACTGGGAAGCTCGACGAGGCCGGCAAAGCAATCGCCTCTTGGCTGGAAGAGAGGAACTTCTAGCTTCGCGGCTCGAAGAGCTTGAGGAACTGATCGCGCGGGGCGGGCTGGACGCCCACGAGCGCGAGATTCGCGCGCACGTGCTCGATGCGGCTCATTCCAACGAGCGCGGTCGTGACTCCGGGCACAGAACGTGCGAACTGCAGCGCCTGCTCGGAACTCCTCTCCAGGCCCAGTGCCGCGCCGATATATGGCGGAAGATTCTTCGTCAGCTGTCCTTGCAACAGGGCTGCGCTCGTGACGAGCGATATCCCCAGCGCGCGCGCCGCCTGCACCATCGCCATCGTCTTCCCGTGGACTACCTGATTCGGGCGCACGAGCGCCTCGGTCATCGCCAGATTCAACGGCAGCTGCACGAAGCGGAAATGGTGCTCCGACCCGGCGACTTCGCGAGCAATCAATTCTGTCTCGGCAAGGGAAAGGTAGCCCTTGGCCTTAGGCTCCTCGCGAAACGCGTTCCATGTGGCGAGGCCGTAGGCGCCGATCTTTCCGGCGGCAATGGCCGATTCGAGAAACGTGAAGGCCTCGCGCAATCGCCGCTGGAATTCATCGATTGAAACTTCGCCCAACTGCGTTTCCGGGTTGTGCAGATAGAAAACGTCCAAAGATTCGACGCCCAGGTTTGCGAGGCTGCGCTCGAGTTGGTCCGCGAGATACTTCGGGGTCATGCAATGACAGCCGGCGGCAATCTCTTCGGGGCGAAAGATGCCGCGGTCAATGTATTCCCGAGAGAAGTACTCGTTCGCATCTTTCGGCATATCGCCATCGGAGGTGAGGAACCCGGCCTTCGTGCAAAGGACGAGTTCCTCGCGAGAAAAGCCCTTCGCGGTTAACTCTTTAAGCGCCGCGCCAATCGAGCGTTCGCTGCGCTGAAAGCGATAGTTGATCGCCGAGTCGATTACGTTGATGCCGCCCTCAACGACGGCCGCAACTGCGTCTGCGTAACCCTTGTCGGTCGCCTCATCCGGTTTGCCGAGGTACGTTCCGATACCGAGAGAGGAAAGGTGCAGGCCGCTTGGCAACTCCCGAAAATGGCCGGCCGCTGCGCGGCCCTGGAATCGAGCCGCATATCGCAGCGTTCCCTGCGCGGTCGCGCGGCCGGGCATGCGTCTGGGAAATGGTTGTGTGGGAGAGGACATCAGGATATCAATCGGCTCGCAGTAAACGGCAGCGGACGAAGTATAGCAGAGTGCTCGCGCGGAACCGGCCGGTGAAAGAAACCTTCTGCTGGAGTGAACGGCTACTCGGCCGGATCGCCGATCATACCTTGCGCGCTCAGAAGCTCGCGCGCCTCGACACGGATCTTCGGCAGGTGGCGCGCAAAGGCAATCGCTCCCGCGATGCACAGGGCGCCGCCGATTGCGACCGTCCACGGCGCACCGATACGGTCGGCTGCACCGCCTGCGAGCAGTGAGCCGAGGGGCGCCATGCCCATAAACATCATCGAGTACACAGCCATCGTGCGGCCGCGCAGGCGATCGGGCACCATGGACTGGACCAGCGTGTTCGTCGAAGACATCTGCGTCATCAGCGCAAAGCCGACTGGAACGAGCAATGCGACCGAGAGCAGGTAGAAGCGCGAGAATGAAAAGAGGATCAGGCTCACGCCAAAGGCTCCGCAAGCGGTCGAGATCCAGCGTCCCAGTCCTTGCACCTTCGTTCGAGAGGCCAGAGTCAGTGCCCCGCCCAGCGCGCCAAGACCCGCCGCGCTGCCGAGCACGCCGAGCGTTCGCGCATCTCCGTGGAGAATCTTGACCGCAAATACCGGCATCAGCACCGAATACGGCATGCCGACGAGGCTCACGAGCCCAAGGAGCAAGAGCAGTGTTCGGATCGGCGCCGTTTCGCGCACGAAACGAAATCCCTCAGCGATGTGCTCGTAGGCTGTCGTTAGCTCGCGCTCGATTTTCTTGCGCGGGATTTGCATCAGAAAAAGCCCGACGATAACGGCGATGTAGCTCGCTCCGTTTGCAAAGAAGCACCAGCCCTCGCCGATCGTCGCGACGAGAATGCCGGCGATGGCCGGTCCGATAATGCGGGCTCCGTTGAACATGGAAGAATTGAGCGCGATAGCGTTCATCAAGTCTTCGCGCCCGACCATTTCCACGAGGAACGACTGCCGCGCGGGAATGTCAAATGCGTTCACGGCGCCGAGAAGCGCAGCAAGCACGACAACTTCCCACACTTTGATGCGATTCGTCAGAGTCAGAGCCGCCAGAATGAATGCCAGAATCATCGAGGCCGTTTGCGTGGCGATCACGACCTTGCGGCGGTTCAGGCGGTCGGCAACCATGCCTGCGAAAGGGGCCATCGGGAATACGGGAATCTGCCCGGCGAACGACACGACGCCCAGGAGCAGCGAGGATCCCGTGATGCGGTAGACCAGCCAGGACTGCGCCACGGTCTGCATCCAGGTGCCGATGAGCGAGATCAGCTGCCCGCTGAAAAAAAGCTGAAAATTGCGGTGCTTGAGAGAGCGAATCGTGTCTCGAAAGCGAGAGCGGACCCTCGTATTGCGGGTTGGCGCAGTCGCAGGTGTGTCCGCCTCAGCCATAACCTTAATTGTACGACGCAATACGAAGCAGCGCTGCCCTGGGCTTCACGTGTGTTCTGGCGGGCTGCCGCCGGACTGGGTTTCCGGCGGTGCCAGCAGCCTTCCGCATGCCCGCAGTATTCGGCGATAGGGCCATTCACCCTCGCGGAAGAGAATTTCGCCTTCGCGCGGCTTCGAGTAGAACCATCGCGCAACGAGCGACAGATGCTCAGCCAACTCCGGCGGCGCCGTCCGTAATCCATATCGGCTGCGCCAATCTGAACTGGATGACTCCTTCGCTGGCTTTCCAACCTCCTCAACGGGCTGCGCATTCGCATCCTGCTGCGGCTGTAGCGCCTGCCGGAGAATCGCTTCGACGGAGCGCGGCTGGCTCGATATTTCGCCAAACCGCAAGAAGACGGGCTCAACGAAAAGCCCTGACAGTATCGGAAACACGAGGACGGCTTTTTCTTCGACTGCGCGCTCGAGAATCACGGCGTCCAGGTCTTCGATTCTCCGCGCGAGTTCCGGAAGGCCGCGCAGCGCGCTCGACACCTTCTCGATGCGCTTGTGCAGCGCGGCGGCGCGCTCAAAATCGAGGCCTTCGCTTGCGGCCTCGCGCTCCAGCTCCAATGATGCCGTCAGCGATTCGCCCGTGGTCGCAAGCGTTTCGACGACGCGGCCGACCTCGATGTCATACTCCTCCTTGCTGCAGCCTGCGAAGCACGGAGCAAGGCACATCTTCATTTCTGAATAAATGCAGCCGGGAAAATTCGGATCTCGGCGAATCTTGATCTGACACCGACGAACCTTGAAAAGGTCAAGAAACCCTTCTGCGAACGCCTCCGCAGCGCGTCGCGATCCAAACGGCCCGAAATAAAAACCTTCATCGGCGCGAATTCGCCGCGTGACATAGCAACGCGGATAAGGATTGCGCAGGTTGACTTTCAACAGAGCAGGAGGGCGGAGACGCAGGAAGTCCCGGTAGCGCAAGGGAAAGTGCTTCTTCGCATGGCCATAGAGCGTCAGCGTCTGCTCGAGTTTCGAGCCAGTCGTGCGGTAACGAATCTTGGAAGCGACGGTCCGGAGGTTCAGCCGCTTTGAGGGCCCTTCAGGGCTGAGCAACAAGCGCTCGGCAGCGCGACGGATGTCGGCAGTCCGCGCGAGATACGGCCGCGCGGAGGGATCGCTCATCTCGACCAGAAAGACGCCGGGATGTGAGGGCAGAGCCGCGAAAAACTCCGCATCGCGCTCCGGGTCAAACGCCAGTTCTCGATCGAGTGGAAGCACGCCGGAAGAATACAACGGACACAACGCTACAGGCTTTTCAAAACCCAGGAAGCGATGACGAGGCGCTGGATTTCGCTGGTGCCTTCGTAGATCTCTGTGATGCGGGCGTCGCGGTAGGCGCGCTCGACGGGATATTCGCGGCTGTAGCCATTGCCGCCATGAATTTGGATCGCTTTGTGCGCCACGCGCGTGGCCATCTCGCTCGCGAAGAGTTTCGCGGAGGCCGCTTCCATCGAGAAGCGTCCGCCGGAGTCCTGTTTCCACGCAGCGCGCCGGGCCAGCAATCTCGCCGCATCAATCTCCGTCGCCATATCGGCGAGCATGAATTGAATGGCCTGAAAGTCGGCGATGGGATGGCCGAAGGCCTGCCGGTCGCGTGAATAGGAGAGCGCGGCTTCATAAGCTCCCTGCGCGATGCCGATGGCCTGCGAAGCGATACCGATGCGTCCACCGTCAAGCAGCGTGAGCGCGACTTTGTAGCCTTCTCCTTCGCCGGCTAGGCGGTTTCCAACGGGAACTTCGCAATCCGAGAAGGAAAGTCCACAGCAAGCGGTCGCGTGAATGCCTAGCTTCTTCTCTTCTTTGCCGACCGCGAATCCAGGCGTGCCCGTCTCGACGATCAGGGCGACGATTCCCTTCTCGCGTCTTTCGGGTTCGGCGTTCGCATAAACAATGGCCAGATCAGCGACTCCGCCATTTGTGATCCACGCCTTTGTACCATTCAAGACGTAGCGGTCGCCCTTGCGAACCGCTCTGGTCGCGAGAGCCGCCGCGTTCGAACCCGCTTGCGGCTCGGTGAGCGCGTAGCAACCGATCTTTTCTCCGCGCGCGAGAGGAACGAGGAACTTCTTCTTTTGCTCTTCGGTGCCGAAGAGGTCCAGCGAAGCGCACACAAGAGAATTCTGAACGGACAGGATCACAGCCGTCGAAGCGCAAAACCGCGCGATTTCCTCGAGGGCGACGGAATAGCAGACGTGATCCATTCCTGCGCCGCCGTATTTTTCGGGAATTGATACGCCGGCGAGCCCCAGCTCGGCGGCCTTGCGAATCAGTTCGCGGGGAAAGCGGCCGGTTTCGTCGAGCTCCTTCGCGAGAGGCTTCACTTCCGCCTCGGCGAACTCGCGGACGCTGCGCTGAAGCAACTTCTGCTCTTGGGTCAGTTCGAGATTCACCGGCAGCCTCCTGGCCCGCGCCGTCGCCGCAACATTTGTTCCATTTTACTGTGGAACGGCCGGGCCTGGGTGGGGCCCGTCCGTCTGGTTCGCCGAATTGCAACCCACGGCTGTACATTCCAAGCGGGACGGCGCGCGGTGTTTGCGGCGGCTTGCGTGAATCCTCTATAATTCACTTGGAATCAAATAGGTAAGTCTGAGGCTCCCCGATAACCCTCAGGCGGCCGGATCACCATGAGCGATATTGCGGCCAAAATTAAGAAGAAGCTTCAGGACGAGATTGCCGCCCTCGAGCACGAGCTCCACAACGAGTTGCCAAAGGAGATCAAGGTGGCTCGCGCCCATGGCGACCTTTCCGAGAACGCGGAGTACAAATACGCCAAGGAACGGCAGGGGTATGTTGCCGCACGGCTCGGGCAGCTCCACGAGCGCATGGCTAACCTCTCCATGCTCAACCTAAACAATCTGCCGAAGGATCGAGCCGCGTACGGCTCGCGAATCGTCGTCCTCGACGTTGTAAAGTCCACCAAAATCGAGTACAAATTGGTGACTGTTGAAGAAGCCGACGCTACCAAGGGGCATATTTCGACCACTTCCCCGATCGGCCGGGCGCTGCTGGGCAAGAAAGTCGGCGATGAAGTGAAGGTAACGACCCCGGCGGGCGTGAAGGAATACGAAGTTGTGCGGCTTGTGACGATTTATGAGGATGACTAGCGAGGTGACTCTCGCTCCATGCTGACGCGGACCATCGGCCGCTATCTCTCCTGGCCGGTTGACCTTATCTCCAAAATACTCGCTCCCACAGGTATCCCTCCCAACGTCATCACGTGGTGCGCTCTCGTTGCGAATTTGTGGGCCGGAATCCTGTTCGCACAGGGGCGCTTCCGAGCCGGCGGTGGATTGATGATCCTCGCTGGCCTGTGCGACCTGGTGGATGGGCCCGTCGCCCGGCGGCAGAACCGGGTCTCGCTTTTTGGCGCTTTCCTGGATTCCATCCTCGACCGCTACGCCGATCTGATCCTCTTCCTCGGCCTGCTCGTGTACTACGCGCTCGTCAACCGCTTCCTCTACGCCGTGCTCGCCGGTGCGGCCATGGCGGGCGCTGTGATGGTCAGCTACGCGAAGGCGCGCGCCGAATCGCTGGTACCCACGTCGGAAATCGGGTTCTGGGAGCGGCCCGAGCGGCTCGTACTGATGATCCTCGGCGCGCTCGCGAACCGGATGGAGGTCGTGCTCTGGATTTTGGCCATCGGCTCGAACGTCACCGTCGTTCACCGCATTCTGCACACATGGAAGCAAACAAAGTCCCCCGCGGACGATCCTGTTTCGACCCCCTCTAAACCTTCTACGCGCTCCTCGGCAAAGGCTGCCGTCGTGACCGGCGCTCCCGGCCCGGCGCGCCTGATGACTCGATCCGCCCGGCGCGGCCGAATCTAATCCCGGCTCTCCGGCATCCGATTATGGCCCGTTCACATTGCCGGGATAAGATCCCCGGGCGGGAAAACCAGCAAACAATCTTGGAGGAGACATGGCAATCCGCGATGCGCTGATCCCTGAATTCGATCACGAGATGGAAACCACCCGCAAGACCCTCGAGCGCGTTCCCGAAGACAAACTTGATTTCAAACCGCACGACACGTCAATGCCTATGGGCCGCCTCGCCGGGCACATTGCGGAGATGGTTGGGTTCGCTCCCGCCACGTTTCAGGGAGATACCTTCGACTTTGCCCCTCCCGGCGGCACGCCGATGCAACCGACGGTGATGACTTCACGGAAGCAGATTCTGGAACTGTTCGACAAGAACGTCGCGGCCGCTCGCGCTGCAATCTCGAAGGCGAGCGACGAGGAGCTGCAAAAGACCTGGACTTTGCTGAACGGCGGGAAGACTTTCTTTTCCATGCCGCGCATCACGGTGCTGCGCAGCATGATTTTGAACCACATCATCCATCATCGCGGGCAGCTCTCCGTCTACCTCAGGATGAACAGGGCACCCGTGCCTTCCATCTACGGCCCGTCCGGCGACGAAGGCGGGATGTAGCGGAGGACCAGAGGGCTCTACATAAAAGGCCGAATGGGGTCCTTGCCGTCCCAGCCGATGGTCGAACGATAGAATCGCCCGAAGGTCGCGTCGAACGCCGCGCCCAATTCGATCAGCTCAACCATTCCACCGAGGTCATTGTTCGCGTCCATGTACGCGACACGGCCTCCGCTCGGCACGCGGGCGAAAAACGCGACCTCATAACCGCGGGCGCGATACTTCGCGAGGTCCTGGTCGAAGTTCGACGTGGCCAGACCCCAATGATGAAAGCCGTAGCCGCGCTTCTTGATCGTGTCCCAGTAGACGGACGGCGCATCGTTGACCGGCTGAATCAGTTCGATATTCATGTGCCCCGCGAAGCTCATCGCAAGCGCGGATTCGGCATGTGAAGGCCCGCCGCGATACTGCGCGTCCTGCCCTCCAAATCGGTCAATCATGAACCACGGCCCGACTTTCAAGTCATTCACCCAACGGTCAATCGCCTGGCGGATATCCTTCACGACATAGGCGGTCTGGATCACGCCGTCGGCTGGCTGCCCGAAAATCACAAGACTCATTCGTTCACCTCTCCGGTCGCAAGAATTGGGCACTTGTTGAAAATCATTCCCGCTCTGCCCATCGTGGCTTGGTGCGGAGCGTATTCTACGCCAGTGCGCCCCCGGCACAAGCCGGCCAGCCGGGGGGGCCGCACTGGTGGGAACAAAACCGGCGCCGCGAACGTATCCACATGTGACAGCCACCTATTAGAATCCAGCGGAGGTCTTACGCCGTGAAGCCACGAATGCTGAGGTCATCACTTCTTGCAATCGGATTGTTGCTGATTCCCGCCTCCGCACAGGCAGGCTCACAGATCAGCAAGACGCTGAAGCTGAATCCCGGAGGCCACTTTGTGCTCGAGGCGGACCAAGGCAGCGTGTCCGTCACCGGGACCGACCAGACCGGCGCCAACATTGTGATCACCAGCAACCGGGACGACCTGAGTCAACTGTTCGATTTCAGTTTCGAGGAGGAACCCGGCGGCGTGCGAATCCGCGCTCGTCGGCGGGACTTCTGGGATTGGTTCTGGTTCACGAACGTTCACTTCGAAATCTGGGTGCCCAAGACCACTTCGCTCGAAATCAGGACAGCTGGCGGAGGCATCAGCACGTATTCGTTGCAGGGCGACGCCGAGCTGAGAACGTCGGGAGGCTCGATCGAAGTCTGGCGCTTAAGAGGAAAATTGCGTGCGTTGACGTCGGGCGGGAGCGTCCACGTGCGGGATGTTCAGGGCGACGCCGAGCTTGGGACTTCCGGAGGAGGAATCGAAGCTGACTCGGTTGACGGGTGGCTGATGGCTCGCACCAGCGGTGGGTCGATTCGAATTGATCGGGCCACGGGACGAGTCGAGGCACGCACCTCAGGAGGATCGGTCCACGCCACCTTCAGCGGAGGGAATTCGCACGGAGGTGTAGTGGAGACATCGGGAGGATCCATTGACGTCCGCCTCGACCCCGCGGCCAATCTTGAGATCGAAGCCTCGACATCGGGCGGGGGTGTCAGCTCTAGTCTTCCCATTCATACCTTTGGCACATATTCATCGCACGAATTGCGCGGGACTCTTGGTACAGGCGGCGAAACGCTTCACCTCCACACAAGCGGCGGCTCGATTCGCCTGAGTTCGCTCTGACCCACGGTTGAACCGAAAGCGGGCCGTGTGCTAGCATCCGCTCCCTGCCCCAAGTCCGTTCCCCGCGGATGAGGGGCCGCAGGGTTGATCGCGCGCGACCGCCGGGGGGCGGGTTCGTGATGTTGATCCGAAGGCAAAGCACGAAATCGGCAGGCCCCAGTTTCCCCGCACGAAATGCCTGTTCTGACCCGCGAAAGCGCCCATCTCGTTCCTTCGAGTTTCGCATTTCGACTTTCAATTTTCGCTCTTACCGAGGCGCCTCATGAAATCCTACACAACCGATTGGATCCGAAACGTGGGCATTGTAGGCCACGGCGACACGGGGAAAACCCAGCTCGTGTCGTCGTTGCTCTTCACGGCGGGAATGACGCCGCGGCTGGGTAAGGTCGCCGAAGGCTCGACCGTCACCGACTGGGACGAAGAAGAAATCGCCCGCAAGATCTCGATCCAAACCGGCATCGCCTACGCCGAATGGCAGGCAGCGGGCGCGCCCGACAAAGCCAAGGTCAATTTCCTCGATACGCCCGGATATTCCACGTTCATCAACGACACGAAGGCGTCCCTGATCGCCGCCGATGCGACGCTAATCGTTGTGGACGCCGCCGCTGGGGTCCAAGTGGTCACCGAAAAGGTGTGGGACTACGCGACCGAGTATGAGCAGCCGCGCGCATTCCTGCTCAACTGGATGGACCGCGAACTGGCGAGCTTCGAGCGTTCGCTCGCGTCGCTCGAACAGGTCTTTGGCCGGGGCGTTGTGCCGATTCAATTGCCGATCGGCGAGGAGAAATCGTTCAAGGGCGTGATTGATCTTGTGGGAATGAAAGCCCTTGTCTACACGCCCGATGGAGACGGCAAGGCCAAAGTCGAAGAGATTCCGGCAGACCTCGCCGAGGTGGCGAAGACCGCGCACGAAAAGCTGGTGGAAATGGTCGCCGAGGGCGACGACAAATTGATGGAGGAGTTTTTCGAAAAGGGCACGTTGCCTGTCGAAGACCTGAAGAAGGGTTTGCGGGAAGCCGTTCTGGCAAGACGCCTGTACCCTGTGCTCCTCAGCTCCGCTCTCCACAACATTGGCAGCGACGCCATCCTGAATTTCTTCGTGGACATATTCCCGTCGCCCGCTTTCCGCGGAAAGAATCTCGGATACAAGACTCCGGATCATAAGGGCGAAACGGTCGAGAGAAAGATTGCCGATTCCGAGCCGCTCTCGATTTTCGCGTTCAAGACCGTCGCAGACCCCTTCGCCGGCAGGATCACGTATTTCAAAGTGATCTCGGGCGTGCTGAAAAACGACGCGACGCTCCAGAATTTTGATCGCAGTTCGCAGGAGCGGCTCCAGCATGTGCAAGTCATGCAGGGCAAGACCGCGACAGCCGTCGCAGAGCTGCATGCCGGAGACATCGGCACGGTCGCGAAGCTAAAGGACACGGTCACAGGCGACACGCTCGGCGACAAGAACGCACCGATCTATTACGCGCCTGCCCGGATCCCCGAACCCTCGATCACGTTTGCGATTGAACCGAAGACGCGTGCCGATGAAGACCGCATCGGCACCGCGATCCACAAGATTCTCGAAGAGGACCTCGCACTGCGATTCTCACGCGATCCCCAGACCAAGGAGTTCCTGCTCGCGGGCGCAGGACAGCAGCACATCGAAGTCGTCGTCGCAAAGCTGCGCAAGCGCTATCACGTTGAACTGACTCTGAAGCCCCCGAAAGTCCCCTACCGCGAAACGATTCGCGGCAAGGCCGACGCCGAGGGCAAGCACAAGAAGCAGACCGGCGGCCACGGGCAGTTCGGACTGTGCCGCATCAAGATGGAACCGCTGCCGCGCGGCAAGGGCATTGAGTTCGTGGACGACATTTTCGGCGGCGCCATCCCGAAGAACTGGATTCCGTCCGTAGAAAAGGGCGTCCGCGACGCCGCCGAGCGGGGATACCTGGCGGGATTCCCGGTTGTGGACTTTCGTGTGAGCCTCTACGACGGCAAATATCACGACGTGGATTCGTCGGACATCGCGTTCAAGATCGCGGGCTCGCTAGCGTTCCGCGAGGCGATGAAGCAGGCGCGGCCCGCGCTGCTCGAGCCGATCATGCAGGTCGAAGTCTATGCGCCCGATCAGTATTCAGGCGACCTGATGGGCCATCTCAGCGGGCGGCGCGGCAAGATCAGCGGGAGCGAAACGCGCGGCGGCAACGTCGTCGTAAAGGCGCAGGTTCCGCTCTCCGAAATGCTCAGCTATGCGAACGAGCTCACTTCGATGACGCAGGGACGCGGAAGTTATACGATGGAGTTCTCGCACTACGACTTTGTCCCTGGCGAACTCGCCGATAAGGTAATTGCCGCGCACAAGCCGCACCACGCCGAAGAGGAGGGCGAGGCCGCATCGGCATAGGGAACTGCGTTATTCCTCAGGAAAGGCGCGGCAGGAAGAATCCGGTGTGGCGGCGATGTTCCTCGAATGCCTCGCCGAACTGGCTTGCGAGCAAGGCCTCCTCTCTACGCGCTTTCCAAACGATTCCGGCGAGGGTTATCGCGAACGCGAGGAGCGCGCTGTATCTTCCGATCGCGAGCGCCGTCCCGGCCATCATCATCAGTATCCCCGTGTAAATAGGATGGCGGATGCGCGCATAGGGTCCCGACCGGATCAGCTTGTGCTCCTCTCGTAACGCGACTGCGGCGCTCCAGTACCGCCCGATGTGATAGCGCGCCCAAATCGCAACTGCCAACCCCGCCCAGGTCAGGGCCACGGCGGATTCCAGCACCCACGGCCTCCACGGTACGAACTCCTCGTTCAGCACGCCCAGGCGCGGATCGGTGGAATTCAGGAGATAGATGGCTACTAACGCAAGGAAGATGCGGCCGAGTCTTTGGCCGGAGGAATCCCGCCGCTCCATTCGGTTGACTTGAAAACTGGCGACGAGCCAGTACACGAAGAAGATGAGCCACGCAACATAAAGGCTGTTGCCCAGGGCCATATAGAAGTTCATTGCGGCGCTCCCCTGCGCGGCCTCTTCTGTCCTGCGCGCGCGATTCTTCGTCTTTGGATACGCGTTTGCTTCGGCACAAGTTGCAGGAGAATGCGTGTTCTCGGCCTCCGTGTCAAGGAGCGCGAGAATCTGTGCACCTGCCGAGAGTCGCCAAATTGGCGCTTGTGAATCCTTCACAAAGCGCGTAATCCTTTTGCTGCTATGAAGAAAACTTTAAAGGGCAAGCGATTGGGCGACGCGACGCTCGCAATCCATGCCGGAGAGGACCATTTTCATTCCGCGGGAACAGTCGGCACGGCCATCGCGCGAACTGCGAACTTCACGTTTTCGAGCACCGAAGAGATGAAGCGCTGGGCCGAGGGAAAGAGTCCGGCCTTTATCTACACCCGCTACGGCAATCCAACGCTTGCCATCGCGGAGAAGAAGATCGCGGCGCTTGAAGGAGCAGAAGAAGCGATCGTCACCGCCTCGGGCTCGGCGGCAATCTCGTCGGCGCTGCTCTCGGTCCTGCGCGCCGGCGACGAATTGATTGCTACGCGGCAGCTCTATGGCGGCAGCTATCGCCTGCTGCGCGACATTTTCCCGCGCTATGGAATCGTGGTCCGACATGTCGAAGCCGATCTCGCCGGAATTGAGCGTCTGGTTGGCCCGCGCACGAAGGCGCTGTACGTCGAAACGCCGACGAATCCGACCCTGCGACTGGTGGACTTAAAGAAGGCGGTGGCGTTCGCGCAAGAATGGGGCCTGGTTTCGCTGATCGACAACACTTTTGCGACGCCGGTCCTGCAGAAGCCCCTCAACATGGGGTTCAACCTCGTGGTGCACAGCGCGTCAAAATACCTTGCCGGCCACTCCGATGTGATTGCCGGGGCTGCCGCCGGAAGCGCCGCGCTGATCAAGAAGGTTCGGGAAAACGTGATTCAGTTGGGCGGCTCGATGGATCCGGAAGCCGCCTACCTCCTGATCCGCGGGATGAAGACGCTCGAGGTGCGTATGGAGCGCCAGTGCAGTAATGCGATGGCTGTGGCCAAGTTCCTTGCGAAACATCCCAAGGTGGCGCGTGTGCATTATCCGGGGCTTCCGTCTCACCCCGACCATGCCCTGGCCTGCCGCCAGATGAGGGGATTCGGCGCGATGATGGCCTTTGATATGAAGGGCGGCTTGCCGGCAGCGCGGCGCTTTTGCGACCGCGTGCGCGTTTTCCTGCTGGCCGCGAGCCTGGGCGGCGTCGAATCGCTGGTGATCCTGCCGATCTACACCTCACACTACAACATGTCCCTCAAGGAACTACAGGCGGTCGGGGTCGAGCCGGGAACGGTACGCGTTTCAATAGGCCTCGAAGATCCCGAAGATTTGATCGAAGACCTGCGTCAAGCCCTGCGCTAGCGCTGTAATCCCTCAGTGTCATCCGCCACTTCCGGCAAGAGGGTGGTACTAGATGCCCCCTGTGACCATTCGCCAACGCTGGATCGGACGGACCATTGACCTCTGCTCTAAATGCTTCGTAATATTCCCGTTAGCGCAAGGCGGCGGATCGGCAGGGGCAAGTCATCCGATAAGCAAGCTTGCGGACGATTTCTTGCGAGGGTGCATCGAACGACCATGATGTCCCGGGTTATGGGGAAGTACCGATTTGCGGCTCTGGCTGGGCTGGCGGCGTGTGTCGTCCTCCTAGGAGGGTGCGAGGAGACGGCGACAAAACAGGTGGCGGTGCGCCCGCCTGCTCCAACGCCGGTTCGCATCCTCGATTTCTCTCGCCAGCCGCTTCCCTTCCCAGACCAGCTGGCTTATTCGACCTGGCCTGAGCCTCTCCCGGCGATCGACGCCCTGGTGGAGCAGGTTCAGGCAAGCTACGATGCCGGCCAACTAGCCTCCAAAGAAAAGGATTTCGACAAGGCCGATGAGGATTTCAACAGGGCCACAAACCTCCTCCTGGCGAGCGGCTTTGAGGCGGATTCCGATCCCCGGCTGTCGAAGCTCGTGGACCAGCTCGGGGAGGTGGTGCAATCCGACGAGCTCGCGGCGGCCAAAGGGGCTGAGGAACAGGAATCGGAAACGCCCGCCGAGCCGGCTCCCATCGATGAAATCGCGGATTTGACTCTTCCTGCAGGGGATCCGCGTCTGGCCCAGAAGGCCGAAAAAGAATTGCTTAGCGTGCGCCACGACCTCCCGCTCACAATTAACGACTCCGTCCTCCAGTATCTGAGCTTCTTCACAACGACGCGGGGACGAGCCATCGTCGAGCACGGCCTTGAGCGTGGCGGGCGGTACGACGGCATGATTCGCCGCGTGCTGCAACAGGAGGGCGTGCCGCAAGATCTGATCTATCTTGCGCAGGCGGAGAGTGCCTTCCAGCCGCAGGCGGTCTCCCGCGCAGGCGCCCGCGGGATCTGGCAATTCATGCCCTACCGCGGCGAAGAGTACGACCTCGAACGCAACTATTGGATCGACGAGCGGAGCGATCCGGAAAAAGCGACTCACGCAGCGGCGCGGCACCTGCGCGATCTCTATGGCATGTTTGGCGACTGGTATCTGGTGATGGCCGCCTACAACTCAGGGCCGCTGAACGTCGCCAAAGGGATCGAGCGCACCGGCTATGCCGACTTCTGGGAGCTGAAGAAGCGCAACGTCCTGCCGAAGCAGACGCAGAATTATGTGCCGATCATTCTTGCGCTGGCGCTGGTTGCGAAAGACCCCGCGGCCTACGGCGTCCACGTCTCTCCGGAGCAACCTCCCGTTGAGGAGCCGGTGAAGCTCAGCCATCCGATTAATCTGGGACTGGCGGCGGATGCGGCGGGAGTAGATGTAGATGACATTCGTGCCATCAATCCGGAACTGCTGCGCAATGTCACGCCGAATGAGGATGGATTCCAGCTCGCATTGCCAGTCGGGACAGTGAAGAATTTCGAGATGAACGTGGCGCAGGTCCCTGAAGACAAATGGACCAGCTGGCGTCTGCATACGGTCGAGGAAGGTGAGACGCTCTCCGACATCGCGCGCCACTATCGCGTGACGGTACCCGCGATTGTTGCTGCGAACCATCTCGAGGCGCACGCGACGATGCCCGCCGGATTCCTGATGAATGTGCCAACGCCTCCTCCTGTGGTGCGTTTGGTGCACTACCGCGTGCGGCGCGGCGATTCGCTGGAAGGGATTGCTGACCGTTATGACGTGACGGTTGCCGAGCTGAAGAGATGGAACCACATCACGGGAAATCGCGCCCCGCGAGGAGCGCGCCTGCGAATCTATGCGGGCAGCGGCATGGCCGCGGCAACCACCAGCAAGGGAAAGCCGGCGCAGTCCTCGAGCCCTTCTGCTGCGAATACCCCCACGCAGGTCCCCGAGAAGAGCGCGCCCGTCGCGCATAAAGTGGAGCCGGGGGAAACCCTCTACTCCATTGCGAGGCAGTACCAGACCACGGTCTCGGCGCTTCGGGAGTCGAATCCGTTTCTGACAGGCCGGCCGCTGCAGGTCGGCGATATCCTCACAATCCTGCAGTAAGCGGCGATCCCACCACTAACTTATTCATTACAAAGCGCATAGGGGAGAGGACCACCCCCAGTGGCGCATATTGGGCGAACCTATCGAGGCCGTATCGGATGGATTCGATATTTCAATCCCTTGCGCCTTGACAACTGCCGACGCTCCGTTTATAAGCGCCCGAGGACTGAAACGCCGTCCGGAGGCTCGAGACCCCCACGGAGGATGGACATGTTTTACGCCAAAATGAACGAAGAAGACGATGACGAGTTGCCCGGCTTCGACGACGAAGAAGAAGCGCAGGAGCAGCCGATAGAGATCGTCGAAGAGGTCGAAGAAATCATCGTCGAAGAGGAGCCGGAGGAGGAACCGGAAGCCCCGGCGGCGCCTGCTCCCCGCAAACGTGCGCCCGCGAAGAAGAAGGCGCGGCCGAAGCGGAAAAGGGCGAAGAGCAAGCCGAAGAGAAAAGCTAAGAAGCCAGCTCGAAAGAAGCGCGGAAAGCGCAAGAAGCGATAGGCAGCGGCTCGTCCGCTTTGACGGCAGATTTGCGGGGCTGTGTGGCATCTTGGAGGCGCGCGGCCCCCCCCCTCGTTTTTCACCTGCTCTCCCAAAATCTTTCTGGAAACCATCTCAACCGGTCCGATTAGCCTCGATTTCCCAATTTGAAATGTTTACTTGCCGTAAACACCCTCAGGTGGCTAGCATACGCGCGCAATGCCGCTGGCGCTGGAGCAGATTCGGAGAATGCGCGGAGGGGCGCAGTCGCATCTGATGCGCTGCGAGGACGAAAGCTATTATGTGGTGAAATTCCAGAACAACCCGCAGGGCGCGAGAGTTCTGGTGAATGAATTGCTTGGGACGAGACTGGCGGCGCGGATGGGGCTTCCGACGCCCGTGGCGGCCGTGGTAGAGGTACGCGAGGACCTCATCGAAAACACAGAGGATCTCGTGATGCAACTCGGGCGAGGTCGGACGCGCTGCCGAGAGGGGTTGCAATTCGGCTCGCGATATCCCGGTCCACCCGCGCAAACGGCGGTTTACGATTTCCTGCCGGACGAGCAGTTGCGCGAGGTCACGAACCTCGCCAACTTCCGCGGAATGCTCGTGTTCGACAAGTGGACCTGCAACACGAACGGCCGCCAGGCGATCTTCTCCCGCGCGAGAGGCGAATCGCAGTATCGAGCGCAGATGATTGATCAGGGCTTTTGCTTCAACGCCTGCGAATGGAATTTTCCGGACGCGCCTCTGCGCGGACTGTACGCCCGGCATCGCGTCTACGAGTTCGCGCGCGGGCTTGAATCGTTCGAGCCCTGGCTGGACCGCATCGAAACGAAGATGACCGAAGCGGTCTTCGACGAGATCTACAAGGAGATTCCGGGCGAGTGGTACGAATTCCAGACGGACGCCCTGGAACGGATGCTGGAGCATCTCCTGCGGCGGAGAAAGCTCGTTCGGGAACTGATCGTTTCCGCCTGGAAATCGTCGGCACAACCCTTTCCGAACTGGAAGTGAGTCATGACAGAAGAAAAACGCCTTATGCTTCGCTATCGAATCCTGCGGTACACGCCGAACCTCGTTCGCGACGAGTGGGTGAACATCGGGGCGCTATTGGAGGAGGTCGGCGGGACAAGGCGCGCCATGCGCCTCATCGAGGAGAACGCGGAAATCGCGCGCGTGCGGCGGCTGCACCCGGCCGCCGACGAACAGCTGCTTCGGGCGCTGCCGGCTGAGTTCGACGCGCGGCTCCGCGCGCCCGCAGCCGAGGTCGCGTCGTACCTCGAGAAACTCGACCAGAATCTCTCCAATGTCCTGCAGCTCAGCCCGGCCCGCGCCACACTGGCCGAGGATTTCGACGCTGAACTGGATCGCATTTTCCACGAGCACGTCGAGCCTCCTTCCCCTGCGCCGACCGGAATTCTGCAGAACACGCGGGGGTGGATTCGCAGCCGCTTGAAGGACGTCTTCCGCCGGCACCGCATGCTCGACAAGGTAGATGGTGGCGTGCGCGTGGAGGAGTTCACGCAGCCCGGGGACCCGATGAGGCTGGACTACGCTTATCGCTACAACGGGACGCGGGGCTACTTGCACGCGGTTGCGCTCGGACGCGATCCCGCGCAGGCAAAGGTCCTCGCCTACACGGCGGAGTGCATACGCGCGCGAGCGGCGAACTCGGAGTTCACGGCCATCACAGAGGTCGAGCCGGTCAGGGAAAACCCGCGGCACCAGTTCATTGCGCGGCTGCTCGAAGATCAGAGGATTTCCGTAGTGCCGCTCAGCCGGATTGAGAAGTTCGCGGATACGCTGCGGCTGCGGCTGCATTAGAAAGCATGCCCGGAGCAAGACTTCAAACTCAAATCAGGAGAGAAAACGAGAGGGGGAAGCGCTCCAGTAAGAACCGGCTCGCTTCCCCGGGGTGTGTCCTAGATGTGTTTGACCGATTTGATGCAGGGAACGCGGATAGGGTTTCCTGCTCAGTAGAAAAGATACTTCCGCCACTTTTCGTCCCGATGGCCGATCAGCCGCATAAGCTGGCGAGAGGTATGCAGCGTAAAGGGCCGCGGCCGCCGCTGCAGCTTCAGTCCGGCCTCTTCGGGCGTGCGATCCCCCTTGCGGTTGTTGCAGGTGTAGCAGCATGCCACCAAGTTCTCCCAGGACGACCGCCCGCCGCGCGAGCGCGGCATGACGTGGTCTAGAGTCAATTCCGATGCGGGGAAGGCATCGCCGCAGAACTGGCACGTATTTCGGTCGCGCAGCAAAATGTTCTTTCGTGAGAGCGCCCGGCTCTGCTGCGGAATGTGCCGGTAGCTCACCAGCCGGATCACGGACGGCACCTGAATGGCCTTGGAAGTCGAATGAACCTCGGCGTGGCTTGTCTCTTCCGCCTGCGCGACCCCCTTTAACATAAGAACGAGGGCTCGCCGCACCGCAGTGACATTGATGGGTTCGAAGGTCGCGTTGAGGACCAGAACGGGCGCCTGCATCACGGAAGGCCGCTTGGGCGCCGCCGTGGGCTGCCTCATCACACTGGGGTCGGAAACCACCCCGCTCAGCACGATCGCTGGCCGGGGGCGCAAACCCATCTTGGGCCGATTCTCCATCGCAGTAACCTGCAATCCTCCCTGACTAGCTAGATTGGATGCCCACCGCCTCCGTCAGGTTTGACGTGAACGCGCGACTTCTGGGCTCCGGCAACAGACACCAGCCCTGCTTGCCAGGAACGGACCCGCGCGACGGTCACGCCAAAAACTGCTGCGGCACCTGCTTTCTTCAGCACGCGAGAACAGGCGTCCAGCGTCGCGCCGGTCGTCAATACATCATCTACCAGCAGGATGCGCAGGTTGTCAACGTCGACACCCTCATTCGTAGCGTACGCGCCACGGACGGATTTCCAGCGCTCGCCGCGCGAAACCAGAAGCTGCGGCGGGCGCGCCTTCGTTCGCACGAGCATGCGCGGTTCGATGGGGAGATTTAACCGCTTCGCCGGAGGCCGCGCGATCAACTCCGCCTGGTTGTAACCGCGCTCCCGCCGCCGCGCGCGGTCAAGGGGAACCGGCACGACCACATCAGCGCGCCATTCAACGGCCTCGCGCGAAAGCATCGTGGCAAGTCGTGCGGCAAACCAATTCCCGAGCCGCCCCACCGCCTCGTATTTCAGCAACAGGACAGCCTCGAAGAGGGCGTCGTTATAAACGGCGAAGCTGCGGGCGCGGTCGAAGGAGTAGTAGTTCACGCGGCACAGCCGACAAAGAGGCTGTGCGGCCTCTGCCGCCACCTGAGAGTGGAAAGGCCGGCCGCAGCAGGTGCACATCGGCGGGACGATCTCCTCAAATCCAGCGAGGCACGATTCGCAGAGGGGGATGCGGCTCGCGTTTGTGAGCGCCTCGCCGCACACCCGGCACGGCCCCGGGAAAAGCACCGAGGCGAGGGCGTCGAGAGCATTCTTCAAGAGCACGGATGCGTTGTTAACCGAGAGGTTACGACCGGACGCTACCGCAAATCGGGCGTGGAGGGAAGAGATGAAAACGCTGCAAACGAGGGACTAGAGCAGGCCCTTTTCCTTCTTTTCCTGGCAGCTGATGCAGTAGCGCGTCCACGGAACCGCTTCGAGCCGCTTCTGCTGCAGTTCCTCGTGGCAGGAGATGCATTCACCGAAGGAACCCTCCTTGATGCGGGCGAGCGCATCATCCACGAGCTGCAAGAGAGATCGGTCGTTGTGCGTCTGGCCGAAGAGGAATTCCTTCGTGTAGGAATTCGCCGCCTTGTCGGCGAGGTCCACCGTAGGATCCTCGTCCGCTTCGCGGCCCTCCTGCTGCGTGCGCGCGATCCCGCGCAGGAGCTCCTCGCGCCGCGAGGCCAGTTTCTTCTTGTAGTATTCGAGGCGTTTCTTATCCATCGTTCCGGTCCTCACGTGGGACCGCCACCCCACTCAAAACCGCTAATTTTATCGGCAATGCTACTGCGTGTCAAACCTGTGCAGTCAAGAATAGATGCGGCAATGTACGTAAAGGATTCCAACACAGGAATTCAAGGCTCAGTTCGCTTCCCGGGAAACATGAAATGGATCAGCGCTGCGGCGATTGCCAGGATGAGAAGGACGAAAATGCTCGCCTCCGGCCCGACTGTTCCTCCCGTGAGCCAGTTCGGTCCGTGAAACGACGAATTGAACAGGTGTCCTGATGCCTGGACGCCGCTGTCGGGAACGGAATAGAAATACGTCTCGCCCCAATCCCAACCGGTATGCATTCCCATCGCAAACCAGATGCTGCCTGTGCGCTTCAGCGAAAAAGCGCAGACAAGCCCGAATACTCCGGCGGTTAGGGCGCCGAACGCGGCCTCGCCTGAATTACCGAGGTGGATTGCCCCAAATACGACGGCCAAGATCAACGCTGCAGGCCAGAAACCGATGGCCGATCCCAGGGTCGCCTGGAAGTATCCGCGAAAACAGAACTCCTCGAAGATCCCCACGAAGACGAATCCGAGCAAATACAGCAGCGCGTATTGCACCGCGACACTAGCATCGAGCGCCGGTCGGCCAAGCACAAAGCCATGCGAGATGACAATCAGCCCGATCAGCATTGTGATCATTGCAAATCCGAACGGCATGCCCTGCCAGAAGTGTTTTCCAAATGCTTCTTTGATCGGCGCTCCGTAGTCTGCGAACGACCGCCTCTCGATCGAGCACATCACTAAGGCTGTGAGTACGATGGCCAGCGACTGCACGCCGTCAGAGAACAACAAGAGCGCCGGAGTTATAACGACGTTCTTCCCCTGCGGCAGGACGGCTCGTATCGCGGGTATGCTGACCGCCGGGATAAAAAGCACGCCCAGAATCACGCCAAACAGGCAGATTGCGATCAGAAGCCGCCACGGAACCCGCAGACCAGATGGGCCGATGAAGATTTTTTCTGCCCAATGCCCCGCTCGATGGATACTGGCGTTCTCCTTTTCGGGTGGGTGACTTTCGCCGGTCGGTGAACTTGATCCCACTTCCGCCTTCCGATGCGACCGCTTCGATGGCCGGGTTGCGACCATCCATCGCCGCTGCTAGAATCTCATTTCCGCGCGCTGGGGAGCCGCCTTGTAACCAACCCTCCATACAAGACCGGCTCGGATTGTGCAAGCACCAAAGGGAGGACTGGCTTGGCCAAATATGACCTCGTAATCATCGGAAGCGGGCCCGGCGGCTACGTTGCCGCGATCCGGGCGGGCCAATGGGGGCTCAAGACCGCCGTCGTCGAAAAGGACCCCTACCTGGGCGGCACTTGCCTGCACGTCGGCTGCATTCCCACCAAAGTATTCCTGCACCACGCGGACATCTACGACAACTTCCAAAGGGCCGAAGAGTTTGGCTTCGAGGTGAAGGACGTCAAGATCAACTGGCCGGCGATGCTCGCGCGCAAGGAAAAGATCGTCAACAAGCATGCGAACGGGATCGGGTTGCTCTTCCGGAAACACAAGGTTGAATCGATAACGGGATGGGGCCGCATCGCTGGCCCGGGCCGCGTTTCGGTGGAGAAGGATGGAAAGACAACGGAGCTCGAGACGACCTACACGATGCTCGCGACCGGCTCGGAAGCGCGCTCGCTGCCCGGCGTTGAGATCGACGGAAAGGCCGTCCTGACGAACCGCGAAATCCTGCAGCTCCCGGCGATTCCAAAGTCACTCGTCGTGGTCGGTGCCGGCGCGGTCGGCGTCGAATTCGCCTCGCTGTTCCGAACCTTCGGCACGGAAGTGACTCTTCTCGAAGCTTTGCCGCGCATCGTTCCGCTCGAAGACGAAGAGATTTCGCCGGAGCTGGAAAAGGCGTTCAAGAAGAAGGGCATTCGCGTCGAGACGCAGGCGAAAGTCGAATCCGTGAAAAAGGATTCGGGCAGCGCGACCGTCGCATTCACAGACAAAACCGGGAAGCCGCAATCTGTCGCTGCGGAAAAGGTCTTGATTGCCGTGGGGCGGCGGCCGCTAACGGAAAATATCGGCATTGAGAAGACCAAGGCGAAAGTCGAGCGCGGATTCGTGCACGTGAGCGAATACCTTGAAACGGCCGAGCCGCGCCTCTACGCCATCGGGGACATCGTCGCGGGACTTCCGCAACTCGCACACGCCGCCTCGATGGAAGGCATCATCGCCGTCGGGCGCATGGCGGGAAAGACCGTGCAGCCATTCGACCGCCGGCGCTGCCCTGCCGCCACGTACTGCGAGCCGCAGATCGGCTCCGTCGGATTGACCGAGAAGCAGGCGCGCGAAGCCGGTTATGACGTCAAAACCGGAAAGTTCCCCTTTCTCGCCAACAGCAAGGCGACGATTCTCGGCCACCACGAAGGGTTCATCAAGGTCGTCGCGGAGGCCAAGTACGGCGAGATTCTGGGCGTCCATGCCATCGGGCCGCTCGCAACGGAAATCATCTCGGAACCTGTGACGGCTCTGGGGCTTGAAGCCACGCTCGACGATATGGCTGCGACGATTCACGCGCACCCAACCATTTGGGAAGCAATGGGAGACGCATTCAACGCCGTCCGCGGCCTGAGCATCAATTATTGAATCCCGGCGCAGGATGCCGACGTTCCGGAAACTGCATGGCGCAAATCGAGAAAACCTGTTGGGTTGCGGATATTGGGTTGATTGCTTACGGCCCCGCGTGCGAACTTCAGCAGCAGCTTGTCCAGGCGCGCAAGGCAGGTGCGATCGGCGACGTTCTTCTCTTTTGCGAGCATCCGCCCGTGATTACGCTCGGACGCAACGCGGAGCGTAAGAATCTGCTCGCGAGCGAACGTGTCCTCGCACAGATGAATGTTGAGCTGCATGCAACCGATCGCGGCGGCGACGTCACCTATCACGGGCCGGGACAGATCGTCGGCTATCCGATTCTCGACCTCGCGGAGCATCGCCGCGACGTCCGCTGGTACGTCGAGCGGCTCGAAGAAGTGATGATTCGCGCGACGGCCGACTATGGAATCGCAGCAAAGCGCATCGAAGGGTCGCACGGCATCTGGATTGACGCACAATCGGGGGAGGAAAAGCTCGGCGCGCTCGGCGTGCACATGAGCCGCTGGGTTACCTCGCACGGCTTTGCCTACAACGTCTCGACAGACCTGCGCTACTTCGATCTCATCGTTCCCTGCGGCATCGCCGGAAAGCGCGCCACGTCCCTCGAGCGCGCACTCGGCCGCGCCGTGGATCGCGACGAAGCCCGGCAACGCTTGCGAACTCGCTTTGGAGAGATTTTCGAGAGCGAACTTACAACGATCTCGCGGGAAAGCCTCGAAGAGGCCCTCGCCGCACACAAAACGGCAGCGACAGTTTAGAGAACGATGCGACACATGAGCCCCACCCTTACTCGCGAACAGCACCTCGAGCTGTACTATTTCATGCAGCTCAACCGGCAGCTGGAGGAGCGCATGGTCCGGCTCTTCCGGCAAAACAAGATTGTCGGCGGCCTGTATTCGAGCCTCGGCCAGGAAGCGGTCTCCATCGGCACGTCCTACGCGCTTGAGCCTCGGGACTGGCTCGCGCCGATGATTCGCAACATCGGAACACTGCTCGTGAAAGGCTTCAAGCCGCGGGATATCTTCACGCAGCACATGGCGAAGTACACCTCGCCGACGAAGGGCAAGGACGGCACGAGCCACTTCGGCGACCTGAAGACTCATGACGTCATCTCTCCGATCTGAATGCTCGGCGACCTGATTCCCGTGATGACCGGCGTCGCCATGGCCGGTCGCTACCTCGGCCAGAACATCGTCGCGATGACCTGGATCGGCGACGGTGGCAGCTCCACGGGCGCATTTCACGAAGGCCTGAACTTCGCCGCCACGCAGCGCGCGCCCTTCGTTCTCGTCCTCGAAAACAATCAGTGGGCCTATTCGACACCCGTCTCGCGCCAGGTGCCCGTGAGGAATCTTGCCGATCGCGCGGCCGCCTATGGAATTGCGAGCCGGATCGTGGACGGCAACGACGTGGTCGCCGTATATGAAACGTCAAAACAGGCTGTCGATGAATGCCGTGCCGGGCGCGGCCCGGTGCTGATCGAAGTGAAGACCATGCGCATGAAGGGCCACGCACAGCACGATCCTGCCGAGTACGTGCCAAAAGCCATGTTCGATTTCTGGAAGGCGCAGGACCCAATCGCGCGATACGAGAAGTACCTGACCGAGCACAAACTGTGGGACCCGGCGAAGAAGTCTGAAATCGACGCGCGCATCGAGCGCGAGCTGGACGTGGACCAGAAGTTCGCCGAAGAATCGCCGATGCCGCCGCCCGAGCTCGCCGAGCAGGGAGTCTATTGCGAAGGCTGCCACACCATCGAAGCCGATTGGCAGCGACCCAAAAAAGAAGTTATGCCGCCCGCCTCGAGCATCGAAGCTGTGTGGGAGGTTCGCGACTTCGGCGCGTTCTCCGGCAATGGCGCAAAGGCATCGCGCGCAGCGGCCGCGCAGGCCGCCTCGTCCGTTGCGCAGAACCCGGCCGAGCAAGATCTTTCGCAAGCGGTGCCGATTCGCGTTCCCTTTGGGCGTGGACCGAAAGACAGGTCGGTCGAGCTCGAGCGGCGCGAAAAGCCTTCGGGTGGGCATCCGCGCCACAAGCAGCACAAGAGGCGGAAACGCTGACGATGCCGGAAATCACCATGCTCGAGGCTATCCGCCAGGCTCTCTTCGAAGAAATGGAGCGCGATCCCGCCGTCGTGGCGCTCGGCGAGGACATCGGCGTTTACGGCGGCGCTTTCAAGGTGACGGAAGGGCTGCTTGCGAAATATGGCCGCGAGCGCGTCATCGACACTCCGATAAGCGAGACCGCGATCGTCGGCGCGGCCTGCGGCATGAGCTATTTGGGATTGCGCCCCGTAGCCGAAATGCAGTTCATTGACTTCATCGCCTGCTGCTTCAATCAGGTCACGAATTTCGTCGCGAAGTCACACTATCGCTGGGGCGCTCCGGTGCCGATGGTTCTGCGCGGCCCATCCGGCGGAGGCGTGCATGGCGGGCCGTTCCACTCCGCGAATCCCGAAATGTACTTCGTTCACACGCCCGGCCTGAAGGTCGTCTATCCCTCGACTGCTTACGACGCCAAGGGCCTGCTGAAATCCGCGATACGCGATAACAATCCCGTACTTTTCTTCGAGCACAAGTTTCTCTACCGCCGCATCAAGGAAGAGATTCCCGCGGGCGACTACACGGTTCCGATCGGCAAAGCGATCGTTCGCCGCGAAGGCCGCGACCTGACAATCGTCAGCTACGCCGCAATGGCCCACGTCGCTCTCGAAGCCGCTGCTGCGCTCGCGAAAGGCAGCATCGAAGCCGAGGTGATCGATCTGCGAACGTTGCTTCCACTCGATAGCGAAACGATCCTCGCGTCGGTGAAGAAGACAAACAAGCTGCTCATCGTCCACGAAGACACGCGCACAGGCGGCATCGCGGGCGAAATCGCCGCAATCGTCTGCGAAGGCGCTTTCGAGGACCTCGACGGGCCGATTGCCCGGGTCACGGCGCTCGATACGCCGGTTCCTTACTCGCCGCCGCTTGAGAAACACTTCCTGCCGAATGCTGAAAAAGTTGTTGCCGCCGCGCGCGCATTGGCCAAATACTAATCGGGAAGCTCACGGGGGCAGGAATTGGGAAAAACCAAGGGACTGAACATCGCAGAATTCGAAGTCGGCGCGGAGATTCGCATTGCGGACCGCGCCTTCCTCGAGAGTTTCCTCGAAGAAGGGCAGTATCACAACGAGCTCGAGCCGGAACAGCTCGAATTCGCCGGACGCACCGCGCGGGTTAAAAGCATCGAATTCTTTCACGGTGGCGACGAAATCTACACGCTCGAAGGAATACCCGGCGTGTGGCACGAGGAGTGTCTGAGCGCCGCCTGATTTTGGATTTCTGAGGAGAGGACCATGGCCGTTGACGTCATCATGCCCCAGATGGGGGAAAGCATCTTTGAAGGCACTATCACCAAATGGCTGAAGAAGCCGGGCGACAAGATCGAGCGCGATGAACCGCTCTTCGAGATTTCCACGGACAAAGTGGACGCAGAAATTCCCGCCCCGTCGGCCGGCGTGTTGAAAGAAATCAAGGTCAAGGAAGGCCAGACCGTCCCGATTCAAACCGTCGTCGCCGTCATTGACGCGGCAGGCGCCGGTGCGCCTGCGGCCGCTCCTGCGCCGGCGAAAGCGGAAGCGCCGAAGGCCGCACCCGCGCCGCCAGTCAAGGCCGCCGCTGCTGCTCCTCTGCCCGTTCACGCAGAACCAACTGCCGCAGCGCCCGCCGCCCAGAAGCCGGGGCACAACGGCGACAAGATTCGCAGTTCCCCGCTCGTGCGCCGCATCGCCCGCGAACACAACGTGGATCTCGCGCAGGTGCCAGCGACGGGAGCTGGTGGCCGCGTGAGCAAGCGAGACATTCTGGCAGTAGTTGAAGGGGGCGCACCAAGCGCGGCTCCGCCCGCCGCCGTTGCTCCACCTCCGCCACCACCCGCTCGTCCTGCGGCAGGGGGAGCGACTGCATCCGCCGTAATCGAATCGGCCGTGCCGCGAGAGAAGATGTACTTCGGCCACTACGAAATTCAGCCGATGTCCGTGATGCGGCAGAAGATCGCCGAGCACATGGTGCTGTCGAAGCGCGTTTCGCCGCACGTCTACTCTATCGAAGAAGCGGACGTCACCGGGCTCGTCTCTCTGCGTGCGAAGACGAAGGAAAAATTCGAGGCGGAAACGGGCACGAAGCTCACCTTCATGCCGTTCTTCATTCGCGCGGCGGTCGAAGGCCTGCGCGCCTTCCCGACCGTGAACGCATCCATCGACGGCACGAACATCATTCTCCACAAGGAGTGCAACATCGGCATCGCCGTCGCGCTCGATTGGGGGCTGATCGTTCCGGTGATCAAAAGCGCCGAAGAGAAAAACTTCCTCGGCCTCGCGCGCACCGTGAACGACCTCGCCGACCACGCCCGCTCGAAGAAACTCAAGCCCGAGGAAGTGCTGGAGAGCACGTTCTCAATCACGAACCCCGGCGTCTTCGGCGGCCTGTTCGGGCTGCCGGTCATCAACCAGCCGAACGTCGCGATTCTTGGCCTTGGCACGATCGAAAAGCGCCCTGTCGTAGTCGACGACGCCATCGCCATCCGATCAATGGTCTATCTAACGCTCTCCTACGATCATCGCGTCGTGGACGGCGCCATCGCCCACCAATTCATGGGCCGTGTGAAACACACGCTCGAGAACTGGACGGAGAGCCTGCTGTAAGAGCGTCTGCGTCATCCCGCGTGTACGATTCTTGGGGCACGCCGCCCTGGCGCATTGATTTCCGCCCGCCCGAGCAGCCGCTTCCCCACTCGGTCGACTTCGCGGTCATCGGCGGCGGATTCACGGGGCTCGCCGCTGCCGCGTGGTTCCGCCATCTCGCTCCGGAAAAGTCCGTCGTCGTCCTGGAAGCCGCGCGCATTGGCGCGGGCGCGAGCGGTCGCACAGGCGGACTCGTCATGGACGAAACCGCCGCGGGCGATCTTCCCGGCCTCGGCAATGTACTTCACGGCTTCACCGAAATTCTCCAGAAGCTCGATGTCGATTGCGACCTGTGGCTTCCCGGCGTGTGGGAAATCGGCCGCCTCGGCATGGCGCGCAGCTCGCCAATCGAATGGAATGACTCCGGCACGCTGCGCGTGTTGAACGAAGTCCCGGGCGGCACGGTCGATCCGGGAAAACTCGTGAGCGGTCTCGCGCGCGCCGCACACGAAAGGGGCGCTACTGTGATCGAAAATGCTTCTGTGGAGCGCGTCGAATGGGACGATGGCGCCGAGTTGCATTGCTCGCTTGGCCTAATTCGCGCGGGAAAAGTCTTGTTCGCCACAAACTTGCTTTCCCTCGATCTCTCCGAATTGAAAGAAATCGTAAATCCGCGGCTTACGCTCGCCGCAGCCACCGCGCCTCTGCGCGACGAGGAGTTCCAAGCGATCGGCTTGGCGGAGAAAAAACCGTTTTACACGGTTGACTTCCCGTATCTCTGGGGACGCGTCAGCCCCGACAACTCAATCGTTTGGGGTGCAGGCCTCGTTCAAGCGCCCGACGCGCAGCATCTTGAGCAAATAAACGTAGCGGCGAACGAGCCGGCGCGGATGTTCGCATCACTTGAGCATCGCGTGCGCGGTCTCCATCCGGCTCTGAAGGAAGTTCTCTTCACGCATCGCTGGGGCGGACCGATTTCGTTCAAGGAAGATTGGCGGCCAATCTTCAGCAGGCATCCCGAAAGCCCGAACGCAATTGTGCTCGGCGCATACGCCGGCCACGGCGTCGCGCTGTCAAGCTATCTCGGTGCCTGGGCCGCGGAAGCTCTGCTTGGCCGCCGCGATTTGCCCGACTGGGGACGGATCACCACATCTTGAAGGCGTTCCTCGGAAGTCATTCAGGAGTTGGTAGCGCTAACGGGAATCGAACCCGTATTTCGGCCTTGAAAGGGCCGCGTGCTAACCGTTGCACCATAGCGCCATCGCACTGCAAAACGGGAGAGATTCGATTATCGAGGAAACCTTCGAGATTCTCAAGCCGCTCAGAAAGCTCACCCGTTCTTCCGTACAGCTTACTGATACAACGCGCCCGCCACTATTACACAACTATTACAAAACTCTGCGTGCGATCCTGCTACCGTAGAGTTGCGTCACGCAAGAACGCAAAGAATCCACAGGAACACCGAGGGCTCATGTCACTCGAATTTGCAGATTTGGGGAGGAAGTCTGTCGCCGACGACGAAATCAATTGGGTCACGGCGAGTTTTATGCTTGCGTTTCACGCACTCGCGGTCGTTGCGCTCTTCTTTTTCACCTGGAAAGCATTCTTCACGGCCATTTTCCTTTACTGGGTCGCTGGCAGCCTGGGGATCGGCATGGGCTACCACCGCCTCCTCACCCATCGCGGCTACAAGACCCCGAAGTGGGTGGAATATTTCCTGACGACCTGCGCCGTGCTCGCCCTCGAAGGCGGCCCGATCTTCTGGGTGGCCACGCACCGGATTCATCACCAATTTTCCGACAAGGAAGGCGACCCGCATTCCCCCCGCGACGGCAAGTGGTGGGCTCACATGGGCTGGACTCTGGTTGGCAAGTCCATGCACCACGATACGAAGACGCTCTCGCGCTACGTTCCCGATCTCGCCAAAGACAAGTTCCACGTCTGGATCACGAAATATCACTACGTCCCGATGATCGTTCTCGGCGCGTTTCTTTTGGCCGTGGGAGGACTCCCGGTGTTTCTGTGGGGTATTTTTCTGCGAACCGTCGTCGGCCTGCACGCGACGTGGCTCGTGAACTCCGCAACGCACCTGTGGGGTTCGCGCCGGTTCAAAACGCGCGACGACTCAACCAACAGCTGGTGGGTGGCCCTGCTCTCGTTCGGTGAGGGCTGGCACAACAACCATCACGCTCATCCGGTTTCCTCGCGGCACGGCCTCACCTGGTACGAAATCGATCTCAATTGGTACGGCATCTGGACGCTCAGCAAACTCGGCCTCGCGCGTGAGGTGTACCGCCATCGCCTCTCGGAAGAGAACCAGGTAGAAGAACCCGTGCCCGAACCGGGCATCGCCACGGCCGAACCGGAAGCCGACCTCGTTTCCGTGTAGCAACTCCCAACGCGCGACACGTCATTCTGAGGGCCCGGTGTTGGCCCGAAGAATCTCTCTTCGTTTCCCAACTGAGCGAAAGTCCACGTCCAGCGAAGCCGATCCAGAATGACAGCGGCATTCCTCCCTCCCGCAGCGTTACAATTACTACAAGGTCCTATGCAGCTCACAAGCCGCCACAAAACGATCGCTTTCTTCGTTGTGCTGGGCATCTGCCTTGTCGCAGCCGTTACGCTCAACGTCGGCTGGATCATCCTCCACTGGCGGCAGGGCGTACTT
>Ga0187772_10000117_pt1 | contig 30851 bp, 30 predicted proteins | sample 0116_SJ02_MP15_2_FD_133137 | JGI IMG/M metagenome (GOLD analysis project Ga0187772, IMG submission 133137) | Tropical peat soil microbial communities from peatlands in Department of Meta, Colombia - 0116_SJ02_MP15_20_MG | ecosystem: Environmental > Terrestrial > Soil > Wetlands > Peat | place... | reverse complement strand
GGCGGAATCCAGGCGCTGCGCAATTTCAGGCACGTGCCCGAATTTATCGCGGCCGTGTACGCGAGCCCCGAATACATCTCCACGCTCAGCACTTCGACCGCGATCGCCGATCATGTGCCGGTGGACTTCGAGCTGCGCGGATGCCCGATCAACAAGCGCCAGCTGCTCGAGGTCATAAGCGCCCATCTGAACCGCCGCCGGCCACGGGTGCGCGCGCACAGCGTGTGTGTCGAGTGCAAGCGACGCGGCACGGTGTGCGTGATGGTCGCCCACGGCACCGCGTGCCTCGGTCCGGTCACGCACGCGGGCTGCGGAGCGATCTGCCCGGCCTACGATCGCGGCTGTTACGGCTGCTACGGCCCCAAGGAGACGCCAAACACACCGTCGCTGGACGCCTGGTCTGGCCTCGAAGACTTCGATCTGGTCAGGGTCTACCGGACCTTCAACGCCGCCGCACCGGAGTTCGAGAAGGCCAGCGAGGCCCATGAGCGAAGCTAGCCGCACGCGGACGATCCGGACCGACTACCTGTCGCGGGTCGAGGGCGAGGGCGCGATGTACGTCAGGCTCGAGGGCCGCGAGGTGAGCGAGGTCAAGCTGCGCCTGTACGAGCCGCCGCGTTTCTTCGAGGCCTTCCTGCGCGGCCGCTCGTTCACCGAGGTCCCGGACATCACCGCGCGGATCTGCGGCATCTGTCCGGTCGCCTATCAGATGAGCTCGGCCCGGGCGATGGAGGAGGCGTGCGGGGTGAGAATCGACGAAGGGCCGATCCGCGATCTGCGCCGCTTGATCTACTGCGGCGAGTGGATCGAGAGCCACAGCCTTCACGTCTACATGCTCCATGCGCCCGACTTCCTCGGCTACCCGGGCGCGATCGAGATGGCCCGCGACCACCGCGAGATCGTCGAGCAGGGGCTGCAGATGAAGAAGGCTGGGAACGCACTCATGACGCAGATCGGCGGCCGCGAGGTGCATCCGATCAACGTGCGGGTCGGCGGCTTCTACCGCTCACCCACCAAAACCGAGCTGCGCGCGCTGGTCGACCCGCTCGAGCGCGCCCGCGAGACCGCGCTGGCAACCGTGCGGTGGACCGCCAAGCTCCCGTTCCCCGATGTCGAGCTCGAGCCCGAGCACGTCGCGCTCCGCGACCCGGATGACTATCCGATCGACCGCGGCCGGATCGTGTCCGACCGCGGGCTCGACATCGAACCCGCGGAGTTCGACGAGCACCTCGTCGAGGAGCACGTCGAGCACTCGACCGCGCTCCATGCCCGGCTGCGCGAGCGCGGCTCCTACCTCACCGGTCCGCTTGCCCGCTACAGCCTCGCGTCGGGCGCGCTCCGCCCGCTGGCGCGAGAGGCGGCGGCCGCGGCCGGACTTGGAGCGACCTGCCGCAATCCGTTCCAGAGCATCGTCGTTCGGGCGGTCGAACTCGTCCAGGCCGCCGACGAGGCGCTGGCACTGATCGAGGCCTACGAGCAGCCGGACGCGCCAATGGTCGAGGTGACACCTCGGCCCGGGGTCGGTCATGGGGCTACCGAAGCTCCGCGCGGCCTGCTCTACCACCGCTACGAGATCGACGACGAGGGCACGATCCTCGATGCCCGCATCGTCCCTCCCACCTCCCAGAACCAGCGCGTGATCGAGGAGGACCTCCGCGCGGTCGTGCAGCGCAGCCTCGACCTGTCGGACGAGGACCTGACGCGGCGGTGCGAGCAAGCGATCCGCAACCACGATCCGTGCATCTCGTGCTCGACTCACTTCCTCGACCTCACGGTCGACCGACGGCCCCCTCAGTAGTTCTCCACCACAGGCACAGCGGCCAATCCGGATGGCTCGACTCGGTGCCCTTGGGAGAGTGGGAGTCGTGTTCGTCCCACACTCGAGGAGCGCCGCATGATCACGTCGGCCCAGACCACCACCCAGGCGCGGGGGAACGCCCGCGGCTCGCGCGGTCGGGAGATCTTGCGCATCGCCGCCGGCATCGACGGCTTTCCCGAGGGCCGGGACGCTGCCGCGCTCGCGCATGTGCTCTCGCAGGCCACGGGCGCCGAGGTGCTGCTCGTCGCGGTCCATTCGGCCGCGTTGCTTCCGGTCGGCCCGGAGCTCAGCTACCGGAGACTGCGCCAGGAGGCAGAGCGGATCCTGCACGAGGTCCGCAACTCGGACGCACCCGCGTCGCGCACGGCGACCGCGAGCGACTTCTCGGTGCCGCGCGCACTGCTTCGAGTCGTCCGGCGTCACCACTGTGACCTGCTCGTCGTCGGTTCCGCTCGCGAGGGCCCAGAAGGGCGCATTCAGATCGGCGACAGAACTCGTCAGCTGCTCGGACAGTTCAAGTGCGCGCTGGCCGTCGCTCCTCGTGGCCTGCACGCCAAGCCTCCGCGTCTTCGCCGGATCGGGGTTGGTTACGACGGCGGTCCCGAGGCACAGGCAGCGCTTGACGTCGCCGCCTCGATCGCCGTTGGCGCGGGTGCCGAAGTTCGGGTGCAGGCGGTCGTCGACGACCGGCCGCCTCCATTCTCGTGGTCGGGTCTGAGCGGGCGCCTTCGCGCCGAATGGGATGAACTCATCGAGGACGAGATGGCCCAGATGCGTGACCAGGCCACGGCAGCGGCACGGCCGATGGCCCCGCACGCCGACGTTGCCGTCGCACGCGGCCGCCCGTCTGACGTGCTGCTGGAGCTGTCCGCGACGGTCGACCTGCTGGTGATCGGGTCGCGCCGCTGGGGCCCCGCCCACCGCCTGCTGCTCGGGAGCACCGGTGAGGCGCTCATGCACGGTTCCGCATGTGCCCTTCTCGCCGTTCCGCGCCCTACTGAGCCGAGCTGACCGTCGACTCCACCAGCGGCACCTCGCGGCCGCCGCGGTCGACCCACGAGCCCACGGCGAAGCAGGTCGGACCTGCGCACGACACGCCGTACAGGTTGCCCTGGTCCGGATCGGGGGCCCGATCGATCGACCATCCGCGTCCTTGCAGCTGCTCGACGAGCGAGTCCGAGCCCACGGCGGTGCAGGCGGTCGTCGATGTGCACGACACTCCGTAGACCATTCCGGGTGGTTGCGCGGACAGGGGCCGGACCGACCATCGGCCTGCACGCCAGCTTTGCAGCAGCGGCCAGGTAATCATGCTGGGAATCACCAGTCCACCGCCCGCGGTGCATACGGTCGCGGTCGTACAGGAGATCGCGGTGAGCTCGGTGTCGTTCGACGCAAGCTCGCGGCTCCGGTCGCGCCACCACTTGCGTCCGTTCCAGTGCTCCACCATCTCGCCCCCGGCGTACAGACCGACGGCGGTGCAGGCGCTCGCCGACGCGCATGAGACGCCGGTGAGCTCGCTGTATTGCACACGCGGGGTGCGCTCGAATGTCCACCGAGATCCATCCCACCGCTCCACCAACGTGAACCACACGCCGGCCCGGTTCTCGAAGCTGCCCACGGCGGTGCACGCGCCTGCCGCGACGCATGAGACTCCGCCCAGAAGGCTCAGCTCCGATCCCGATGCGACCGGCTTCGATATCGCCGTCCACCTCCAGCGCGAGCCGTCCCAGCGCGCGGCCAGGGCCGTGGATGCCCCGCGAGCATCGACGGAGTAACCAACCGCCAGGCAGTCCGACGGGGACGTGCACGACACGCCGGTGAGGAACGTCTGTATCGCGCCGGCCCGTTTCGGCACGTGCTGGATCGTCCACCGGGTGCCGTCCCATCTCTCGGCCAGCATCGTTCCCGGCTCGGCGTCAGGTCCTCCCACCGCGATGCAGACGGTGGGCGCCGTGCAGGAGACGGCGGCCAGCATGCTGTCGCGCGCTCCCGCCCGGGCCGGAGCGCGTTGGATCGACCAGGTCTTCGCGCCGGCGGACTCACTGACGGCCATTGACAGCACGAGCGCAAGCAAGGCTGCCGCGAAGCGGAGAGCGGGCCTTAGCCGAACCAAGTGGATGCGCCCCGCCCTCCGCCCGCGTGCACGAGGGCTTCGGTCGGGAGCGCCAAGCGGCGCGCCAGCTTGACGCCCCACGCCCGCGCCCGTTCGAGCTCCCCTGACTCGAGCGGCCCCTCGGTGTCCTCGACGAGGAAGCTCTCGGTGGCGATCACGTCGATGCCCAGCCGGCGCAGGCGCCGGGCGATCGCCCGGGCGGCCACGCCGGTCATCCAGGGCGATTGGTCGAGGCGGGTGTCGAAGCTGGCTGCGTGGGGTGCTATCTCCGGGGACAGATCGCGCAGCCACCGGCGGAGCCCCGGTTCCTCGGTGGCCCCCGGCTCCACATGCGTTCCGTCCTCTTCGTGGGCGGTCGCGACCGCCAGGCGGCGGCTGCGGGCCGTGGCGAGCCCATGCATGTGGGTCGGGCCGCCCACGACCAGTAGATCCGCGGTTTCCAGCGGGTGTTCGGGCGCCTCGTGGACCGGAAGCACGGCGGTGGCCTCGAGCCCTTCAGCGATGGCCTCTGCGATGGCGCGCGTGTTCCCGAAAACCGATTCGTATACGACGATCGCGTCCATGGTTCGCTCCCTAGATCACGTATGAGACGTCTGTGGGCAGCGTGGCGGACTTGGCGCCGGCTGCCATCAGTGGATCTGCGCTGTCGTCACTGGTGACAAGTACGGATCGGGCACGATCAAGAGCGGGAACGGCGGCAGTCGTGCCGACACGAGCGCGCCGCTCACGTCACCGTGTCACGAGGTGACGATCAAACCAGTCACCCGCCAGCAACGACACTTCCTCGAGCGCTCCCGGCTCTGGAAATAGATGCGTGGCGGCTGGAACGACGGCCAGCGCGCACGATGGCCCCAGGAACCGCTGCGCCTCCCGGTTGAGCTCGAGCACCAGCTCGTCGCGCCCGCCGACGATCAGTAGCACCGGCGCCCGTACTCTCGTCAGCCAGGCGGTGACCAGGTCCGGTCGGCCGCCACGTGAGACGACCGCGCCGACCTGCGTCGGAAGCTCGGCGGCCGCTCGGAGCGCGGCAGCCGCGCCCGTACTCGCGCCGAAGTAGCCAACCGGTAGCTCGCCAAGGTCCGGCTGGCTCCGAGCCCATCGCGTTGCCGCCACCAGTCGCTCGGTCAGCAAACCGGTGTCGAACACGTTGGTGCGGTCACGTTCCTCGTCCCACTGCAGCAGGTCGAGCAGCAACGTGGCCAGACCCCGCTGATTGAGCGCGGCCGCCACCTGCCGGTTGCGCGGGCTGAACCGGCTCGAGCCGCTGCCGTGTGCGAACACAACCAGTCCCACGGCCGCTTTCGGCACCGCGAGATCGCCGAGAATCTCGGCCGCCGGGATCCGCACCTCGCGCGCGTCGAGCGATGCGACCGGCGGCGGGTCATCGTCCTCGCCGGAGAGCAGCTGGACGACCTCGGCATCGTCGGTTGGCTGGAAATGCTTGTACCAGAGGCCGACCGCCCACATCTCCTCCGGCTGTAGCACGCACACGACCTGGTCGGCCTCGTCCGCGAGCGACCGCACGGCGTCCGGCGCACCGACCGGCACGGCGAGCACAAGGCGGCTCGGACCCCGTGCCCGGATCGCGCGGAGCGCCGCGCGGGCGGTGCCGCCTGTGGCCAGGCCGTCGTCGACGACGATCGCCGTGCGCCCGCGAACCTCGAGCGGCGGCCGGCCGTTGCGGAAGCGCTGCGCGCTCGCCCGAACCTCCGCGCGTGCACGTGCGATCGCCGCTTCCAGCTCCTCCGTGCTCACGAGCATCCGCCGAACGGCGTCCGCGTCGAGCACGCGCACGTCGCCCTCGGCAACCGCGCCGATGCCGAGCTCCGGGTTGGCGGGCGCCCCGATCTTGCGAACAGCCAGCACGTCGAGCGGAGCCCCCAGTGCCCGCGCGACCTCGTATGCCACGGGCACCCCGCCGCGCGCCAATCCGAGTACGACCGGATTCTCGAGGGCAAGCGAACCGAGCCGATCTGCCAGCTCGCGTCCCGCAGCGCGACGATCGGCAAACCTGCCTATCGACATGTCCGGGGTCAAGGACATCTTCGCGCGCCAACCTACGCCGCGCCGCCGGGTGCGCCATCCGCAATACCCCGCACGGAGTCAACACGCTTTGGCTGCCACGCGGCCGCGGGGGCCGGCCGCGGGGAGACGGCAGCCGGCCCCAAATCACGGTTGAGGCGATCAGGTGGCCGTCGGAATGACCTTGACCGGCTGCTTCTTCGCCTCCTTGGGCAGCGGGATTGTCACCTCGATGACGCCGTCGTGTGTCGTCGCCTTGATGCTCTTGGCATCGACCCCCGCAGGCAGCGCCATCGAACGCGAGAAGGACCCGTAGCGACGCTCACGCCGCACGTAGTTCTTGTCCTTCTCCTCCTTGCTCTCCCGATGCTCACCCGAGACCGTGAGGATGTCGTCCTCGACTTCGATCTTGACCTCTTCGGGCTTGATCCCGGGCAGGTCGGCGCGCAAGACCAGATGGTCGTCCTCGCGCACGACGTCGATCGCCGGCGTCCACGCGCGCTCGTGACCATCCAGCCACTCGTCGAACATGCGATCGAACCGCGAACGTAGCTCGCCAAGCTCGGAGAATGGATCCCAACGCGTCAGTGTTCCAGGCATGACTCACCTCCTTTCTGGTCTGTCGGGAACCTCCGACGCTAACACCGCGCCGCGGTCAGAGCATCCGGGTCGACCCGTCAATCGATCAGTAGTAACTCCGGTGGCCCGGGCCGAACTGTGGAAAACCCGCAGCAGCTGATCGAGGCAACACCCGTCAAACGAGGCGAGCTTCTCCCGATGGCGACGCTCGAGGGCGATGGAAGACTGGACTGGAGTCGAGCCGCGACCCAGGAAGAACCGCAATGACCGCCGACGTGCTGACAACCACACGCGAACTGGACTCCCGCCTGAGCGACGGCAAGCAGATTCGACTTCTGTGGTGCGAGCACGACGGGCGGCTTTGGGTCACCGTGCTCGACCCCAGGACGGGAGAGGCGTTCCGGATCGAGGTTCGTAGAGGAGAGCGCCCCCTCGACGTGTTCCATCATCCGTATGCATACGCCGCCGATCACGGCGTCCAGACGTCCACGCTGCGGGCGGCCGATATTTCGGTCTCGATGCCGGCCTAGAGGGGAGTGTCACGACCCGATGCACGACGCGGCGGTCGGCAGCCACCACCGCCCGGGCCCGAGCCGACTCAACCCTCGTCTGCTTGTGTGGGCGCCGTCGATGAGCGTTGGTCGGTCTCCTGGAGGGGGAGGCCGCTGACGTACGCGGCAAACTGCCGCTCGAACTCTGGCCACCAATCCGGGTCGGCATCCGGCGGAGGGCCCGACGGGGTCGGACGGTGACCCCATCCGCCCCCGCCTGTCTCGCCATCATCCGAATCGTCGGCGCCCGGACCCGATCGGCGAACCGACCACCAGGCGAACGCCATGCAACTCGCGGCGAAGACGAGGTACAGGATGAACGGAACGTTCCTCAGCCACCCCCCGGAACCCGGCGAGTGAGCGGGATGCCCGATCGAACTCAGCTTGGCCGCGGCGCTGGACATGTTCGGAGTCTCTCGACCGCGTCGAGCCGTGCCATCCGTGTCGTCCACCGATAGCGATGACGGAATGCTTGCGGTGATGTCACGGTCATGAACCGTCGGGCTCGGTAGTTCGCGCGCGCCTCCCGCGGTGAAGCGCGCTCGTGAGAGCGCCGTCGACCGTCACTGCGCCGTCCCTGCTGAGGCGGAACGCACGGATTCGTTGTCCCAGTTCCGTCAGCTCGGCCTGGCTGAGGCTGCGGGAGCGGTTTCCGGTCGTGGCGGTGACGGTGGCTGGCGTCGGTGCGAGCAGGACGATCGCCGCGGCAGCGTCGGCCACGGTTGCGTACAGAAGGGCGCGCTGGCCTCGCGGGGTTACAACGTAGTAGCTGGGCGGGACGAGTGTCGTGCTCATGCTCGTGGCGCTGCGGGGTCACGCGGCGCCGGAGATCAGCTGGCGCTGAACCACCCGGTGATAGGCGTCGTGGACGATCAACTCGCACGGCCCGGCATGCGCGGCGGACAGATACGCGATGCCTTGGGCGTCCTCGAACGTTTCGCACGTGACGCGTTCAGCGCCGCCCGGCAGCTCAATCTCCCAGAGACCGATGCTGTTGTGTTCGACCCGAACGGTGGCCGGGTGTTCGCAGTGGCCAAATGTCGCGTCTGCGCTCATCGCACGTCGGAGGTCAGTTACGTCCGGTTGCCGGTCGAGCCTGAGCAGCACGCGTATCTTGCCCTGCGGCGAGCACGGTCGGCGGCGGCCGGAGCTCGACACCGGCTGCACGCCGGTACACGCGTTCGTAGGCGCGTGCGGTGGTCGCGACGTCGTAGCGCTCGGCCACGCTCGCCCGGCACTGGACCGGATGGATCGAGTCCAGATCGCCGAGCGCGGCCGCCATCTCCACCTCGTCCGAGACCAGCCTCCCGTTCTCGCCGTCGATCACGATCTCGTTCGCGGCGCCCTGGCCGAACGCGATCACCGGCGTGCCACAGGCCAGCGCTTCAATCATCACCATGCCGAACGGCTCCTGCCAGCGGACCGGCATCAGCAGCGCCGCGGCGCCCGCGAACAGCTCCTGCTTGGCCATCCCGCCGATCTCACCGACGTAACGCACCTGTTCCCCGTCGATGTAGGGCTCGATCTCCGTGCGGTAGTAGCGCTCCTGGCCAGGTTGCACGGGCCCGGCCAGCACCAGCCTGCGGCGCGCTCGCCGGGCGGCGCCGACTGCACGGTGGGCGCCCTTGACCGGATCCATCCGCCCGATCCAGAGCACGTAGTCCCGCTTTACGATACGCAGCGGCCAGCGATCGACGGCGATCGGATTGGACACAACCGACGCGATCCGCGCCCCGGGCGGAGCGCCCGCTGCCTGAGAGTGACTGATCGCCACGAGCGTCGCCTTGTGGCCGTGGCACTGGTAGAAGGGCGACGTGCTGCTGTCGAACGGCACATGGACCGTGTGCACCACGGGAGCGGCCACCCGGTCCGCCATGGCCAGCGCGGTGAAACCCGAATGGTCGTGCACGACGTCGAACGGCCTGCCTGTGTCAGCTGCACGCTCGATCTGTTCCCACGCACGCGCGACGTGATCGCACTCGTGCAGCGCCGAGCCGATCTCGTCGGGGTGGGCTCCTCCAAGCAACGGATGCACCCACGCCGCGGACGATGAGCCCGGTGCCGCGAACAGCGTGACCTCGTGGCCACGCGCCACCAGGGCCTCGCAGAGCAGTTCGACAACCGACTCGATCCCGCCGTATCCCGGCGGGGGCACCGCGATCCACGGCGGGGCAAGCATCGCAATCCGCAACCCCGGGGGCTCGCTAACCCGGCGCTGAAGTAGTCGCAGTGATCCGGTTGCGTACGGGAAATCGGCGCGGATTTGAGCCCCTTCACGCATTCGGCACCACCGCTTACACCGTATGGCGGAGACGATAGACGCTTCATCCGTAGTCTCCCCCCACTCGGCATCGTGGCGGCGTCCTTAAGTGGAAGTCCGCATCGGCGGTCGAGTGGAATCGATCCTCTCGGAGGGCCGGTGTCGGGCAACCGTGGCGACGGTCGGGAGGAGAAGCACCGGAACGCTGATGTGGGCGAGCGTCTGTGAAACGACGCGCGCGTGGCGACCGTGAAAGCTCTGGCTCCAAGCGAGCACGACCAGGTCGACGTCCGCCTCCCCGGCGAGAGCGACGATGTCCTCGGCGGGGACGCCGGTCCGGCGAACAAGACTGACCTTGTCGAGCGGGGCGGGAACGTGCCGAGCGAGGAACTCAGCCTCCCAGGCCTGCGTCGCGTGGGGCTCATGATCGGCAAAGGCCGGGGCGTTCTCCGGAGTGTGGACATGCAGAGCCAGGATCTCGAAGTCGCTGGCGTGCGCCAGTTCAAGCGTCTTTCTGAGCGCCTCCGAGGTGCCGTGCGTTCCGTCAAGCGGTACCAGGACTCGAGAGAACCGTGCTCGCGGATGCGCCTGAGCCGGTACGACGACGACCGGCTTGCGCACCCGCGTGATGATCTCGAGGGCCGCGTGGCCGGCCGGTCGGGGCCCGGTGTGCCTGCCCCTCGCCCCGAGGACCAGGGCGGCGACGTCCGTTGCCCGGCTCGCCTCGACGATCTGATCCACAGGCCGGCCGCTCATCACTCTCAGCTTGACGCCCACGGAGCCGGCCGCTTGACCCACGATGTCGAGTCCGTTTTCGCGCACGTGAACCGCCACCGCCACGGCGTCGAGCAGCGGCGAGAATGCGAGCGCTGTTCGGAGGACCGGCTCGGCCGACGGACTGGAGTCGAGCGCTGCGAGCACGTCGGTCATGGCGATCTCCTCCGGCGTCTTGGGTGTCGCTCGAGTTTCTGGATCGCGCGGCCGACCGCAACCCGCTCGCCGGTCGCCGTGACTACGGCGATGGGTGGATCGGCTCCCATCTCGGTTGCGGCGGGGGTGATCCGGATGCGCACCCGGCTCCCGCGGAACCGCAGGCGCAGATCGAGTGCCTCCCAGCCGGGTGCGAGCACGGGATCGATTGCGAGCGCATCGCCTGCGGGCCGCACACCGGCGAAGCCGTAGACGAGCGCTCGCCAGACACTGCCCATCGCGCCGAGGTGCAGTCCACCGGCGGTCATGTGGCCGACGTCGTCGAGGTCGATCCGAGCGGTGAGGCGAAGCATGTCGAGCGCCTGCTCGAGACGATGTGCGCGTGCCAGCAAGGTGGCGTGGACTCCAGGCGAGAGCGTGCTGCCATGGGCGGTGCGCGGCCCGTAGAAGTCGAGGTTGGGCTCCAGTGAGCCGGCGGCGACCTCGTCCGGCACGAGGTAGTGGAGCATCAGGACGTCGGCCTGCTTGACGACCTGGGCGTGGCGGACGCGGTCCCGCCCAAGCAGGACGTCCGCGGCGACGGGCCGGCGGTCCGCGATCTCGGCAATGAGGAGCGGCTCGAGCGCGTCAAAACCTGCGAACTGCTCGTATACCCCGGTTCGCGGGTCGTACCCATCGACGATCGAATCGGCGAGCTCGAGCCAGTGATGCCGCTCGGCCTCATCGACGCGGCCCGCGACGGCCTCGGCAGCCCGACGGAGATTCCAGCGTGCCATCACGTTCGTGAACGCGTTGTCATCGACAGGGACGTGATACTCGTCTGGGCCCATGACCCCGCGGATGTGACCGCGCCCGGCGGGGTCGCGGTCGACGCGTGAGGCCCACCAGCGAGCGGTCTGGAGAATCAGCTCCCTGCCCTGCGCCCGGGCGAACGCTCGATCGCCGGTCCAATCGATGTAGCACGCGACGGACCACGCCACATCCGCGACGATATGCTCCTCGAATCGGCCGGTCAGGATCTCCATTGGCCGCCCGCGGGGATCCCGGACGCTCCCCGGCGTGACGTCCTGACCGGATCGGGCCGACTCCCACGGGAAGCGGGCTCCATCGCGGCGCTGTGCCCGCGCGACGCGCATCGCCACCGGCAATCGGCGGATCCGATACTCGAGCATCGCCCGCGCCGCCGGTGGATTGATTGCCGCCATACACGGCAGGACGTACACGTCGCTGTCCCAGAAGACGTGCCCGGCGTATCCGGCCCCCGTCAGCCCGCGCGCCCCAACGGCCGCCTCGTCACGATCCGAGACGTTCGCGAGCAGGTGGAACACGGCAAAGCGGACCGCCCGCTCCAGGTCCGGATCGCCGTCGATCGCGATGTTCGCACCCTGCCATCGCACCCCCCACGCGCGACGGTGTTCGCAGAGCAGGCGATCGAAGCCGGATCGGCAAGCTTCCCGGGCACGCGCTGCCGCATGGCCCACGTCCGCACGCCCTATTGGGGCCCCCTCGTAGGCGGCGACGCGGTCGAGCACGGCGCCCGAGTCAACGCTGCGAACCTCGTCTGCGGCGGCAGCCACCACCGACCCCGAGTGACCGCTCACTCGTATCCACCGGCACCCCTCGGCCTCGCCCTCCTCGTACGGCCCCGCCGGCTGCGCAAGACGCTCGGGACGCGGCCTGCACCTGCCCCGCATCCTGAGCACCGCCGTGGCAGGCTCGGCAAGCGAGGACAGCAGGAGCGCCTCGACTCGATCGTCCGCGGGGCCGATCTGCTGCCGTTGGACGCCAGAGTGCAGGTCGAGCACACGTCGGACCGGGCCGGAGACGGCACCCGCGAGTGTGATCGTGTTCCACCGCGGGGCCGCGAGCAGCTGCGTCTCGGCACCGCCGTCCGCGTACACCCCGGCCATCACCACGGCCGGATCCTCGCTGGCGTGGCTCACGATCACGCTCCCGCGGGTGCCGAGTCGGCCGTCCGCGAGCGTCAGCACGGACTCGCGCGCGCGCTCGAGCCCGGAGTCGATCCCGTCGACCGCGATCGACCAGCCAGGATCTTCGACGAGGATCGGAAGCTCGCCTGCGCGCCGGCGCGCGATCTGGTCCTCGAGCACCGCGGCGAAGACTTCTGCCCCACCACCGACAGAGACCGTGCCGGCCGGCGCGCGCCCGGGCTCGGCACCCGCGATCAGCACCTGTTGGGGCGCGACCCCGCACGACCACAGCCACTCGGTTATACACTCGACGCAGTCCGCGACTCCCTCGGCCGGGGCGGCGCGTCGGGCGCGGGCTCGGCGCTGGTGGACTGGCCGAGGACCAGTGGGACCGACCGAGAAGATCTCGGAGCCGCTTGGGACGGCGAGAATCAACTCGCCCGGGCCGGCCGGACGCGCCTTCAACCGATCGTCGAGATCGGGGATGGGAATTCGGCTCACGATCGCGATCTCGAGCCCATCGCTCGATCCCTCCTCGATGAGTCCTCGCAGCCGTCTGAGCACCGCGCGACCCATCGGGTCGGTCGCGGCACTCCAAGCGAAGATGACCGCTTCGAACCGATGCGCCGTCGCCTCCGCCGGCGGTGCCGGGGCGGACGCGGCATCAGGAATCTCGAGTTCGACAGTCGAGGTCGCGGCACCGCGGTCGCCCGGGGACATGGCCCCAGCTTCACCCCGACCGGGGTTGTCCACCACCGTATTTCTCCACACCTTGTTACGGGTCAGCGGCAACGCTGTGCAGCAGCGTAGGATCGCTCGATCGAGGGACCGGTGGAGCGGTGAGTGAAGGAGAGAGAGGGACGGAGTTGCCCGGTTGGGACGAGTTCGGCATTGCTGCCGGGGCCGGCGGTCGAGGGCTCGTGCGCAGCCCCCGGGGCGAGCACTTCGAGGTCGTCGGGCGCGCCGGCCCAGTGGAGCTCCAGGGAGCCCCCGCGATTCCCGCAGAGGCGCGTGAAGAGCTCCTGGTGATCAAGGACGGGCACCTCTTCCTGTGCGCCCGCACCGATGGGGAGATCGCACCTGCCCGGGTTACGGGCGAGGGGCTCTACGCGTTCGACACTCGCTACCTCTCCGAGCTGCGGCTGGAGGTCGGCGGCGAACGTCCCGTGGCGTTGTCATATTCGAGGGTCGACGGCCATGTAGCGGTGGACTGCACCAATGCCGAGCTCCGGCGGGAGGAGGCCGACCCGATCCCGCAGATGTCGCTCAGCATCACGCGCGAGGTGCTGATCGCCTCGGGGCGCGTCTACCACCTGGTCCGGCTGCGCAACTTCCGGCGCGAGACGGTGACGAGCACGGTGTCGCTTTCGGTCGGGGCGGATTTCGCCGACATGTTCGAGGTTCGCGGCGGCGTGCGACGGCCCGCGCGGGGGCATGCCCTGGCTCCAAAACGCCAGGAACGCGGGCTGGTGCTCGCTTATGTGGGCGAGGACGAGGCGTTTCGGGAGACGATCGTCGAGCTCGAGCCGTTGCCGGATGACCTTCACTTGACCGTAGGGCGCGCCTGCGCCACATGGCAGGTGAGGCTCGATCCGGCCAAGCCTGTCGAGATCCTCATGACGGCGGAGCCGTCGATCGGCGGGCGCCGCCGACGCCGCCGCCGGCTGCAAACGGCGGCGGCGGAGCATCAGCGCTCGACCGCCGAGTGGGAGGCGTCATGCACCTCGATCGAGAGCGACAACGAGCTGTTCGACGAGCTCATCGCGACGGCGACGCGCGACCTGCGCTCGTTGATGATTCCGGCACCCGGCGGGAGGATCATCACGGGCGGGATCCCCTGGTACGTCGCGGCGTTCGGCCGCGACGCGCTCATCACGGCGGGGGAGGCGATGCTTCTCACCTCGGGTCTATGCCTCGACGCACTGCGGGTCCTGGCCCGCCTGCAGGCGACCGGAGATGATCCCTGGCGCGATGCCGAGCCCGGCAAGATACTTCACGAGCTTCGGATCGGCGAACTGGCGCGGGCGGGCATCATCCCACACACGCCCTACTACGGGACGGTCGACGCGACGCCGCTGTTCCTCATACGTGCCGCGGACTACTACAAGTGGACAGGGGATCTGGACACCCTTCGCTCGTTGCGCGTGGCCTTGGACGCCGCGCTGCGCTGGATGGATGACCACGGTGACCCCGACGGCGACGGCTTCCTCGAGTACGAGCGGCGCTCCCCGGCCGGTCTGCGCAATCACGGATGGAAGGACTCCCACGATGCGATCGTCCACGCGGACGGAAGTCTCGCGGAGGGACCGATCGCGCTGGTCGAGGCCCAGGGCTACGCCTACTCGGCGAAGCTCACGATCGCCGACGTCTACGAGGCATTGGGCGCGCCCGACGTCGCCGCGAACCTGCGCAGGCAGGCGCAGGGACTCAAGCGGGCGTTCAATGAGGCATTCTGGAACCCGGGAGAGGGCACCTTCGCGCTGGCGCTCGACGGACGCAAACAGCAGGTCGCCAGCGTCACCTCCAACGCGGGCCACTGCCTGTACAGCGGCATCGCCGACCGCGATAAGGCCGGCCAGGTCGCCGAGCGCTTGATGGCCGCCGACATGTTCTCGGGCTGGGGAGTTCGCACGCTCTCGAGCAACTGTCCCGCGTTCAACCCGATGAGCTACCACAACGGATCGGTCTGGCCCCACGACAACGCGATCATCGCCGCTGGGCTCAAGCGCTACGGCCACGACGAGGCGGTCAAGCGAATTGCCAACGCGCTGTTCGAGGTATCCCTCCGTGCACGCGACTCCCGTCTTCCCGAGCTGTACTGCGGGTTCGACCGCTCCGAGCGAGCCTCGGTGGTCGCCTACCCGGTGGCATGCATACCCCAGGCCTGGGCGGCTGCCGCCCCGCTCCTCCTGCTGCAGGCGATGCTCGGCGTGTCGGCCGACGCGCCCGCTGGGGCGCTGCAAATCCAACGCCCCACGCTTCCGGACTGGCTCAGCCGGATACGGCTCTCCGGGCTCCGCGTGGGCGATGCCAGCGTCACTCTCGCGTTCGACCGGGAAGGCCCGGTGACGGGTTTCGCCCTGCTCGAACAGCGCGGAAAGCTCCGCGTGACGATGGCGGCCAGCGACTAGTGTCGGGACACTAGATTCGGGGCAGGAGCAGACGCCGCTCAGGCCTTAGCTCTCGCGGACCCGGCGAACCGTCTCCTCGTGCCTGGCTCGTGCTCGTTCGCTTTGAGCACGCACTGCCCTGGTCTCGCTCCTGGCCTCGGCAGCCGCGAGCCGAGCCAGCCGAGCCAGGACCAACTCCGCCTCGACTCCGGCGGCGGAACCGGCCTCGTCGCGCCTCACCTCGCGGAGCGCGCCGGCAAGCAGCTCGAACGGTCCCCGGCCGCGCGCGGCCGCCGCAGCGGCGGCACGCGCAAGCGCCGCCTCGCGGATGTATTGCGAGACGCTCACCCCCGCATACTCCGCCTCGTCCTCCAGCAGCCGCCAAAGATCGGTCCCGAAGCGGACCGTGGTGACCTTCATCGCCGTGCGCGGCGGAGCCTTCACTGCGGTTCACCCTAACGCGAAATTGCGCATCCGATATACAGGCCGGTGGTAGTGTATCGCGGTGGCGCAGCACGTCCTGGGGCCGAGCACCCTCCGTCCGACTACCAGACAGGGAGGTCTGGTGGTCCGGGAGTCGCCGTGAGCACCGACCGAGGTCGCGATTCATCCATGCAACCCGCCGCGGAATCGCCCAGAGGACGTGGCCGCCTCGCCGAGCGAGCGCCGAAGGGCCTCCAGACGAGCGTGAGGTTCGGTGGTCGTTCACTTGGATGACCGCGCCGCGCCAGGGGGGTCCGGCGTCCTTGGAATCCTGGACGTCGCCCGCGGGGTGCTGGCCGATCTCGATCTGGACGTGGTGCTGGAGCGCGTCGTCGAGGCTGCCCGTGATCTGACCGGCGCGCGCTATGCGGCGATCGGTGTCCTCGATGGCTCTCGGACCGAGCTTGAGCGGTTCGTCACCGCCGGCATCGACGAAGCGACGCACCGGCGCATTGGCGTACTGCCGCGTGGCCGCGGAGTGCTGGGTGAGCTGATCGCCGACCCCCGGCCCTTGCGGCTGGCGCATGTGGGGGCCCACCCGCGCTCGTACGGCCTCCCGCCGGGTCATCCCGAGATGACGACCTTCCTCGGCGTTCCGGTCGCGGTGGCGGGGAAGCCCTTCGGGAATCTGTATCTGAGCGAGAAAGCCGATGGTGAGGAGTTCACCGAGGAGGACGAGCAGGCCGTGGTGCGGCTGGCTGACCTCGCCGGCGTCGCGATCGACCACGCGCAGCGCTACCGGGATGTTGAGGCGCAGCGTTACGAGCTCAAGCGAACCGTCGACACGCTCGACGCCACGGTGCAGATTGCCCGTGCGGTTGGCGGCGAGACGAACCTCGACCCGCTGCTGGAGCTGATCGCCAAGCGCGGCCGCGCGCTGGTGTCAGCACGGGCCCTCGTGATCGAGCGGCCACGTGGCGAAGAGCTCGTCGTGGCGGCTGGGGCAGGCGACATGCCGCACGGATTGGTGGGACGGAGCATCGATTCTCAGGAGAGCGTCGCCAGCGGCGCGCTCAGGACCCTGCGGACGCTCCGCCTGGAGGACGAGCCCAACCTCGCGCGCTTCGACCGTCACGGGGTCGGCCGCCTCGGCGTTCAGGCCAGCGCCGGCCTCGTGGTTCCGCTTGTGTTTCGCGGCCGTGGGTATGGGGTCCTGATCGCCGTGGACCGGCTCGATTACGGCCCGGGGTTCAGCGCGGAGGACCAGCGGTTGCTCGAGGCATTCGCCGCGACCGCGGCGACGGCCGTCGCGACCGCCGAGTCCGTCGACGCCGACCGGCACCGGCAGCGGCTCGCCGCGACCGAGCAGGAACGGGCGCGCTGGGCCCGCGAGCTCCACGACGAGACCCTCCAGAACCTCGCCTCAGTGCGACTCGGGCTGGCCGCCCAGGTCAAGCGGCCCGAGCTCGAGACCGCCGTCGCCGCGATCCGCGATGCGATGGCGCAGCTCGAGCTCGAAATCGACAAGCTCCGGTCGCTGATCACCGAGCTACGTCCCGCCGCGCTCGATGACGTCGGCGCCGAGCAGGCGATCCGGGACCTCGTCGACCGCGTCCGCGGCCGCGGGCTGGAGGTGGACCTCACCATCGATCTGGCCTACGAGCAGGGACGCCAACCGGACCGGCACGTCAACGAGGTGGAGACCGCGATGTACCGCATCGTCCAGGAAGCCCTCACGAACGCGGTCAAGCACGGCGGCGCCCAGCGCGCCGTCGTCGAGGTCGAGGAGGATCACACCTCGGTACGCATCACCGTCCGAGACGACGGTAACGGTTTTGACCCTGACGCCAAGACCGACGGATTCGGACTGCTCGGCATGCAGGAGCGAGCCGAGCTCGTGGGCGGAACGTTCGAGGTTAGGTCCGCCGTGGGGAGCGGCACGACGGTCCAGGCACAGCTTCCGGCCCACCGCCGACGCGGGGCCCAGGTCGCCTGACACCCGCTAGGCCTACGAACTGGTCGGGGTCACCGGCGTAAGCCGCATCGAGGACAGCTCACCTGAGGTGAACGCCGTGAGGCACAGCGTGTTGCAGTCCTCGAGGATCGCCATGTCCGGGCGTTCGAGCGAGCACAGGGGCCATACCACCCGGAACAGACGCTGACCATCGGTCAGGTAGGCGCCGTCGTCGCGGGGCGACGCCGACCCGGCCGCCGGAACGCCATGTGAGCGGGAAACGACGCCGAACCGTAGATATGCCATCAGACCTACACCCCCAGAGGAGGCTCCGCCTGACGAGCCGGTCGTGGGCGTGCGGCACCCGGCAACGCACTCGTCATCCGAGTCTGCGGCCGCGCCACCCTCTCGAGCGCGCGACCGCTCATGCGGACGGTAATAACGGCTCCCCGTCGGTCCATCCGTAGTTCCCCGCCTGATCATCGGATTAGGCCCAGCGACTCGACCATGGCCCCGGGCGACACCGCTCAGCCGCAAGGGGCGAAAATCGACGTCCGCGGCGAGATCAGCCAGGATCGCATCGAGATCTCGGGCGTTGAACGCATTCAGCCATCGGGAGACGATCCTCCTCTCGGAGCCGGGCGGCGGCACATTCACCACCTCGCTTCAGCCGACGTCGCTCAGTCAGACGAGCCGCCCCGAGTCCGGTCTACCCGGCCTGCACTCGTCACCACAAGCCACGCCGACGCCACCCGACAGAGGACGCAAGCGCCGGCGACGAATCTACTGTGGCGACAACCCACGATCAACCCCGTGGCCAACGCGCGGCGCAGAGGGGTTTCCTAGACCGCGCTGTGCTAGGTTGCGGCGCGCGCAAGGTGCGCTCGCGATGAGTGGCATGTGCGTTTCTCGTGAAGGATGGGTGCGCGCGGGGTCGGGGCCTCGCGTCGGCTCGTCGGAATCAGCCTCGCACCCACATGGACTACCGAGCCCGCCCATCGATGCTGCGTTCGTCGGCCTTCGCCGAAGCAGGGATCGGCTGATGGCCGACTCCGGACAACTTGCCGGTGGCGAGTTGAACGCGGCGATCACAAGCGCGCTGGTCGGGATCCACCATGAGTACCTCGGCCGCGGCCCCGAGACTGCGTCGACGTTTCACCACGGCAACGTGCTCGTGACGCTCATGCACGAGGTGCTCACCCACGCGGAGAAGTCGCTCACCCAGAACGGCCAAAGCGGGGCGGTCGACCACATCCGCCGCCTCTTTCAGGAGACGATGGAGGCCGATTTCCGCGAGGCAGTGGAGCGCCTCACCGGACGCAAGGTGCTCGCGTTCATCAGCGGCAACCACATCGACCCCGACATCGCCACCGAGCTCTTCATCCTCGACGGAACCCCCGGCAGGCCTGACCCGGGGGCCTGATCGTCAGTCGGGCTCGATATGCCGCTGCCTGAACAGGGGGTAGCTGAGCACGACCGCCTGCGCAACCGCGAACACGCTCTGGTTGGTGCTCCGGGCTCGAGCCCGGAGCTCGGAGAACGCCTCACCGTCGGTGATCCCGTGCCGCTCCATGAGGATGCCCTTGGCCTGCTCGATGATCGCGCCGGTACGAAGCGCACCGTGCAGCCGGCTGAACTCGGCATAGCGGTTCAGGACGATGTCGATGGCATGCTCCATCTCCGGCTGCGCACCGTGCCTGACGTAAGCGAAGATCCCGCGTCGCGCCGCCTGCTCGATGAAAGAGTCATCGTCACCATCGATATCCGCGATCACCGGGCACGCGGCCTGCTTGACGATCGCCGAGATCAGGTCGAGGGCATGGCTCCGCTCGCCGTCCACACCCACGATCGCCACGTCCGGCGCCTCGCGCTGCGTCGCCTCCGCGATCTCTGAGACATCGAACAGCTGCGCGACCACCGTGTGGCCGAGCCCGCTGATCACGCCGGCGATCTCCGCGATCCGCCGCTGATCTTCATCGGCGATCAGGACACGCAGGCGTGGTGGGTCTTCATCCATCCGGCGCCAGTATCGCGCCTTCACAGCTGTCGCGGAATTTCGCTATCCTCGCCGCCGTCCGCTCGACTGCCCAAGGCCCGGCGGACATCGGGGCTCAACCGGCGGCCCGCAGCGTGTCAGCTCCACCACTTCGGCTGACGGATCCAGCAAGCGAACCCAGCCAGAGGTAGCGGATTGACCGATCACTCCCCGCTCAAGGGCGGCGAGCTCAACGCCGCGATTACGAGCGCGCTGGTCGGGATCCATACCCAGCACCTCGGCCGCGGTCCGAGGAGCGCGTCGACCTTCCACTACGGGCACGTCCTCGTGACGCTCATGCACGACGTGCTGACCCTAGCCGAGAAATCCCTCACCGAGACCCACCAGACAGGCGCCGTGGCGAACATCCGGCGCCTGTTTCAGGAGACGATGGAGGCCGACTTCCGCGAGGCAGTGGAGAGGCTCACCGGACGCAGGGTGCTCGCGTTCATCAGCGGCAACCACCTCAACCCCGACATCGCGGCCGAGATCTTCATCCTGGACGGGCCACCATGAGACCGTCTCATCATCCTGCTGGACGTGGTGATGACTACGGAGCGTGATCCGCTCGAGCACGCCTAACGCCCCGTACGAACCACGGATGGCAGGAAGTGCCCCCGAGCGCATGATCGATCGCAGTGAGGCGCACGGTGTTCAGCACGGCTAGACGATCAGCGATGACTTGCTGCCTACGGACAGCGATTGTGGCATCGTTGGCCTCGCTGGTGCTGTCGGCGGGCGCAGCCGCCAACATCACCTCTCCACGTTCACCGGTGACCAAGCAGCTCTCGGGTGTCCCGTGCTCGGTGACGGCGATATTCAGCATGCGCAGCGACACCCGGACCATGGCATACGGCGGCGGTGTCAGCTGCGTTGGCGGCATCGGCGAGAAGACCCTGGACGTCGTCCCACAGGTATTCAACGTGGTCAACGGCAAGCCGCTCTGGTTCAGTATCAGCCTGATTGGCCGCTACCAGGGCCCCACCGCGATCAACCCCCTCCGCCTGACGGGCAGCGCCGGCTACGTTCCCAGTCACACCTACCGGCTGTTGGTGTACGGGCAGGTCACCCTCGCGAACGGGCGGTCGGCCGCGACGACGCTCTGCTCCGGTGACTGTACGGGAGCGCCGACGCTGACGATCGGCCCGTCGTACACCTACGTCGGACAACCGCCGTCTAGCGTTCCGCTGACGGGAATTCCGTGCTGGGTCGGCCAGGCCGGGCTTGTCTTCACCCTCGTGAACAACACATACGTGATCGAGTACAGCGGCTGGAGCGGCTGCGTTGGCGGCAGCAACCTGGGCCGGCGAAGCCTCACCGTGTGTGTCCAGGTCGGTAACTGGATCAAGGGTAGGGCTATGTGGTTCACGGTTTCTGGATCCTGCCTGTCGGGCGGACCGACCACCGCCAATCCCCTGAACGTGAGCACCGCGCGAACGGCGTTCCTCGGGCACGGTTACCGGATCGTGGCGAGTAGCACCGTCCGGTATCCGACGTCGCACGGCACCGTGACCAGATCGGGCATGGTGTACAGCGCGGCATCGGGACCGTGAGAACTCCGGACGCGAACGATCCCGGGCTCCTAAGCCCTGCCCAGGTCTCGCTCCTCACCGACCAGTACGAGCTGGCGATGGCTTCGAGCTACCTGTCGCGGGGGATGAACGAGCGGGCGGTGTTCGAGCTGTTCGTCCGCCATCTGCCGGTTCGGCGGCACTGGCTTTTGGCTGCGGGTCTCGGGCCGGCGCTGGCGCTGGTGGCGGAAATGAAGTTCGGCGAGGAGGAGGTGGCGTATGTTCGCTCGCTCGGCTTCAGTGCCGAATTCCAGCACTACCTGGCTGGATTCCGTTTCACGGGCGACATCGACGCGGTCCCGGAGGGCACCATCGTGTTCGCGAACGAGCCGCTGTTGCGAGTGACCGCTTCCCGGGTGGAGGCTCAGCTGCTCGAGACGCTGTTGCTAAACCAGGTGAACTTCCAGACGATGGTCGCCACCAAGGCGGCCCGGATCGCGCTGGCCGCGGGTGGCGGGTCGCCCGCCGGAGAGCGCTTGATCGACTTCTCCCCCCGCCGCGACCACGGGACGGACGCGGCGATGAAGGCGGCGCGTGCGGCGGCCATTGCCGGGGCGAGCGGAACGTCGAATCTCGCTGCCGCCATGCGCTACGGGCTCGTCCCGGTCGGCACCATGGCCCACTCGTACGTCATGTCCTTCGCCCGCGAGGAGGATGCCTTTCGCGCGTTCATGGAGGACTTTCCCGGGAACGCCGTGATGCTCGTCGACACCTACGACACCCTGGAGGGCGTCCGCCGCGCGATCGCGGCGGCACGCGCGACGGGTGTGCCGCTAGCCGGTGTCCGGCTCGACTCCGGAGACCTACTTGGGCTGTCCCAGCAATCGCGCACGCTGCTGGACGCGGCAGGCATGACCGGCACGCGAATCGTGGCCAGCGGAGACCTCGAGGAGGGGAAGATCGCGGCGCTGACGGCCGCGGGCGCACCGATCGACTCCTTCGGCGTCGGCACAGATCTCGGTACCAGCCGTGATTCGCCGGTGGTGAACGGCATCTACAAGCTGGTCGCGCACCAGATCGCTGGATCGTGGCGAGATGTCCGCAAGCGATCGCCGGAGAAGGCCACGGTGCCCGGTGCCAAGCAGGTCTTCCGCGACTACACGGGCTGCACTATGCACGGCGACGTCATCGCCCGGGCGGACGAGCACCTTCCCGGCCGCCCCCTGCTGGAGCCGTTCGTGCGCAACGGGGAGCTGATTCGCGAGGAGACCATCGCCCAGATGAGCCGCCGCGCGCGATCGGAGCTCCTTGCGCTGCCCGGCCGGCTCCGAGGCCGTGGCGCTCCTCACCCGTATCCAGTCGTGTACTCCGAGCGTTGCATGGCCGCCACGACCGTCGTGGACGCGTTCACACGTGAGTGAGTGTTTCCACCGGGGAACACCACGCTCTCGGCGCGCAGGGGCGTTCGCTGCTAGCACACGGTCCGTGGCGGGAGGTCGTCGGGAACGTCCGTGAGGTCGATGAACTCGGCGGCGAACCTCGAGAAGCGGTACACGTCGGCGAAGTTCGACGCGATCCCGAGCGAGGCCCGGATCGCGCCACCCGAGGGCAGGCCGATTTGACGGATGTAGTCCTCGAGCACCATCCCTTCACCGAACTCGCCGCCCAGGAGCGTCTGCTCCGAGATCGTGAACGCGATCTCGCCGGCGCCCGGGTTGCAGAAGCAGCCGGTGCGCAGCGAGATCCCGTGGCGGGTCGCGACGCGGTCGACGAAGCGCTCGTCGACCACTCGGCTGCCCGGGTGCAGGAAGTTGAACGCAATGGTGCCGCCGCGCTCCTCGCGCGAGCGCGGTCCATAGACGGTCGCTGCGGGCGAGCCATCGCTGTGGCGCAGCGATCCGAGCACATCGAGCAGCCAGCCGGCCAACATGCTGACGCGCGCGTGAATCGTGTCGATCCCGACGCGCTCCAGGAAGCGCAGTCCGAGCTCGACGCCCGGAAGGCAGAGGTAGTTGAGGGTGCCGTCCTCGAAGTGCGCCGCGCCCGGCAGCGACTGGTAGTACTGGCGTTGCACGAACGCCGTCACGATGGTCCCTCCCGAGAACCACGGACGCTCCAGCTTGGCGAGAGCGTCACGGCGCGCGAGCAGGCAGCCCACGCCGGTCGGCCAGCCGAACATCTTGTAGAACGAGACCGGCACGTAGTCCGGGTGCCAGACGCTCAGATCCAGCCGGTTGGTGGGCACGAAGGCCGCGGCGTCGAGCAGCACATCCCAACCGTGGCCATGGGCCTGCTCGATCCAGGCCAGCGGATGCTGGACGCCGGAGAAGTTCGACTGCGCCGGGTAGGCGAACAGGTTGTGATGATGGCCGATCGTCTCGGTCAGGTAGCGCGGCAGCAGGTCCGGGTCGACGCGCAGGTCCGGGGCGACGCTCGGGATATAGCTCGTCTCCGCGCCGCGAGCCCGCGCGAACTCGCGGATCCCGTTCACCGAGTTGTGGTTGTCGAACGTGAGCAGGTACCGGTCGCCTGCGTGAAACGGGTACGCCTCCCCCACCAGCCGGAGCGCTCCGGTGGCGTTGGGCGTGAAGATCGCCACGTACTCCTCGGGCGAGGCGTTGAAGAACTCCAGCACGCAGGTGCGCGCTCGGTCGACCAGCACCGTGCTGGCCGCAGAAGTGGGGCTGATCGAATGCGGATTACCGAACACGCCCCCCTCGAGCAGCGCGAGGTGCTCACGCAATTGCGAGGCGCCGTACAGCCCGCCCCCGGTGTAGTCGAGGTACGTGTGCCCGCCCGCGTCGAGGCGCGCATAGTCGGTAGCGCGCAGCTCGTCGAGCGCGGCGGTGTCCCCGTAGCGGGGATGCTCGCGGCGAAACGCGGCCTCGGCCGCTTCAATCGGTTTCAGTACAGCGGTGGCCGTTCGATCGACGAGCACCGGCTCACCGTAACTCGCGACCGAACCGGCGTGATCCGTAGTTCTTCGCTCGCTCTCGGGGTCCAGAACGGATGCTCCCGTCCACGGCGCTCGTTCAGACTCTCGCCAAGGCGAGCAGCGAGAGGAGCTTTCAGAGATGTGGCGCACACCGTGGTTTTGGTCAACCGCCGCCCTCAGTGTCGTTGTGGCCGTCATGGCACGGCGACTCGGCGATGCCCAGGTTCAGCTCGAGCGAGCGCGCGCACACGGTCCCGCGGGTGAGACGCCGCGCAATGGAACCGGTCAGTCCGTCGAAGGACAGCCGACCTGGGCGAGTAGCGAGGCGTCCGAGATGGCCGCCGAGTGGGAGCAGGTCCGACCGCCGTTAGACAGCTGAAGCTGGTCAGCGCCGCCGACGAACGCGCGCCAGCAGCCGGCCGCGCGCCTTGCGTTGGCGCAGCCGGCGTGACTCGACCCTCTCGAGCACGCGGATCTGCCGCCTGGCTTCGCGCCGTCGCCTCGCCAGCAGGCCGCCGCCTAAGCCGACCGCGGCGAGGGCTGCGGCGATCAGCCCGGGAGCGGCTCGCAGGCGCCCGTACTCCTCGCGGACGGCGGGCCACACGCGCTCGTCGATCAGTTGGGAGACTTCGTCAGGGCCGTGGAAGGGATCCGGCACGACGGCGGGCAGGAAAGCAATCTGTACGCGCTTGAGCCCGGGGAGCGCACCGCGCCAGAGATGCGAGGTGCCGGTGATCGCCGCCGGAATGATCGGCGCGCCCGTATCGAGCGCGAGCCTCCCGGCGCCGTGATGAGGCGAGCCGAGGGCGTCGGGCGCCTCGACGCGGGTGCCCTCCGGGAACATCACCACCAGCCCGCCGCCGGCCAGGATTGCGCGAGCGGTCTCGATGGACTCTGCGTCGGCCCCACCGCGCCGCACCGGAAACGCCCCCAGGCGCAGGAAGAACCAGCCCACCGGGCCCTTCATCAGCTCGGCCTTCGCCATGTAGCGCACACGACGCCGGGTGGCGATCCCGATGAAGAACGGATCCAGGAAATTCTTGTGGTTCGGAGCCACGATCGCCGGCCCCTCGGTCGGCACATGCTCCGTGCCTTCGACTCTGACCCGAAACCACAGACGCAGGACCAGCACGGTCAGCGCCCGCATCACCGCGTACAGCCCGGGCGAGAGCCCCCGCTCGCGGGCGTACGCGTGCGCTTGGGCTTCGGTCGCTGAAGGCTCTGCTACGGGCAACTCCGGAACCCGATTGTGGCTGGTCGCGGATGCTAGAGGCAACGCCTGGAATTACCGTCGGGGATACCTACGCCTACGTCAAGGAGTCCTAGATGGACCTGATCTCGCGCGGGCTCGCTCCAAACATGCTCGATTACGGCCGGGCTCGGGCCGAGTTCTCGTGGGCGGCGGCGCGCGCGCGGCTCGCCGGCCTGCCCGGGGGCGGGCTGAACATCGCCTACGAGGCGGTCGACCGGCACGCGGGGGGCCCGCTGGCGGGTGCGGTCGCGCTGCGCTTCCTGAGCAAACGCCGGGCACCGCTGGAGCTCACCTACGCCGAGCTGAAGCGGCAGACCGATCACTTCGCGGGGGTGCTCGACGCGCTCGGCGTGATGCGTGGCGAGCGGGTTTTCGCGCTCGCGGGCCGCATCCCGGAGCTGTATGTCACAGCGCTCGGAACGCTCAAACACGGGAGCGTGTTCTGTCCGCTGTTCTCCGCGTTCGGCCCCGAGCCGATCGAGCAGCGATTGCGCCTGGGGGATGCGCGAGTCCTTCTCACCACGACCTCGCTTTACAGGCGGAAGGTGGCGGAGCTGCGCCCGCGCCTGCCCGGGCTCGAGCACGTGCTGCTCGTCGGCGATCAGGAAGAGATCGCCGAGATCCCCGGCGTCAAGAACCTGCAGCTGCTGATGAGCGCCGCCCCCGACGAGTACCAGATCCTCCCCACGGCGCCCGAGGACATGGCTCTGCTGCATTTCACGAGCGGCACTACGGGCACGCCGAAGGGAGCGATCCACGTCCACGAGGCGGTGGTGGCGCATCGCGAGACCGGTCGCACCGTGCTCGACCTGAGGCCCGGCGACGTGTTCTGGTGCACGGCCGATCCCGGGTGGGTCACCGGGACCTCGTACGGGATCATCGCGCCGCTTACGCTCGGCGCGACCGCGATCGTCGACGAGGCCGAGCTCGAAGTGGACCGCTGGTACGGGATCCTCCAAGACGAGAAGGTGAACGTCTGGTACACGGCGCCGACCGCGCTGCGGATGCTCATGCGCGCCGGGGCCGATGTGGCGCGCGAGTACGACCTGAGCTCGCTGCGGTTCATCGCGAGCGTCGGCGAGCCGCTCAACCCCGAGGTCGTGGTGTGGAGCCGGGAGGCCTACAGACTGCCGGCTCACGACAACTGGTGGCAGACCGAGACGGGCGGGATCATGATCGCCAACTACCGCTCGATGGAGGTCAGACCGGGCTCGATGGGCCGTCCGCTGCCCGGGATCGAGGCGGCGGTGGCCAGGCGTGGCGACGACGACCGTCCGGTCCTGGCGCCCGACGGAACGCTCGAGCTCATCGACGATCCACACGAGCACGGCGAGTTGGTGCTCCGACCCGGATGGCCTTCGATGTTCCGCGGCTACCTCGGCGAGGAGGAGCGCTACCGCGAGTGCTTCGCGGGCGGGTGGTACACGACCGGAGACCTGGTTCGCCGGGACGCCGACGGCTACTTCTGGTTCGTGGGTCGGGGCGATGACGTGATCAAGTCCGCCGGCCACCTGATCGGGCCGTTCGAGGTCGAGAGCGTGCTACTCGAGCATCCCGCCGTGGCCGAAGCCGGAGTCATCGGTGTCCCCGATCCGGTCGCCGGCGAGGTGGTCAAGGCTTTCGTGACGCTGGCGGGCGGGCAAGAGCCGAGCGATGACCTGAACCGGAACCTGCTGGCGTTCGCGCGCCGCCGGCTCGGGGCTGCCGTCGCGCCCCGCCAAATCGAGTTCGTCGACACCGTTCCGCGCAACCGCAGCGGCAAGATCATGCGGCGGCTGCTCAAGGCCCGCGAGCTCGGCCTGGCCGAAGGCGACACCTCGACGCTGGAGCCGGTCTCGTGAGCGCGACGATCGGGATCGAGCGCGAGCATGGCCTCGAGCTGCTGCGGCAGATGCTGCGCGTGCGGCGCTTCGAGGAGAAGTGCGTGGAGCTCTACAGCGCCACCAAGATCCGCGGCTTCATGCACCTGTACATCGGCGAGGAGGCGGTGGCGGTGGGCGCGATGCAGGCGCTCACGCCGGAGGATGCGATCGTCGCGACGTATCGCGAGCACGGGCACGCGCTCGTCAGAGGGGTCTCACCCGGCTCGATCATGGCCGAGATGTACGGGAAGGTCGAGGGGTGCGCGCGCGGCCGTGGGGGGTCGATGCACCTGTTCGACGCGGCCACCCGGTTCTACGGCGGCAACGCGATCGTGGGCGGCGGGCTGCCGCTGGCCGTTGGCCTGGCGCTGGCAGACAAGCTACAGGCCCGCCGGCGCGTGACCGCGTGCTTCTTCGGGGACGGCGCCGTCGCCGAGGGCGAGTTCCACGAGTGCATGAACCTGGCCGCGGTGTGGAGGCTGCCGGTGCTGTTCCTATGCGAGAACAACCGCTACGCGATGGGCACGGCGATCGAGCGCTACGAGTCGGAGACCGACCTCGCGCTCAAGGCGGCCAGCTACGAGCTGACCGCCTGGTCGGTCGACGGGATGGACGTGATCGCGGTCGAGGAGGCCGTGCGCCGAGCGGCGGCCGAGGTCAGAGACGGCGACCGGCCGTGCTTCGTCGAGCTTCGCACCTACCGCTTCCGCGCGCATTCGATGTACGACCCCGACCTGTATCGCACCAAGGATGAGATCGAGCGCTGGAAGGAACACGACCCGATTCCGGCGCTGAGCGCCCAGCTGCAAGCCGCCGGCCTGTTGAGCGACGCGGACGTAGAGCGGCTCGAGCGGGAGATCGCTCGGGAGATCGAGGACGCGATCGCCTTTGCCGAGGCCGGGACACTCGAACCGGTAGAGGAGCTCGAACGGTTCGTCTACTTCGAAGGGGCCGCACCATGAGCGTCGCGCCGGCCAAGGCAATCACCTATCGCGAAGCGATGCGCGAAGCGATCCGAGAGGCTTTGCTCGCCGACGGGCGTGTATTCCTGATGGGAGAGGACGTCGGCGCCTACGGCGGGTGCTTCGGCGTCAGCAAAGGCCTGCTCGAGGAGTTCGGGCCTGAGCGGATCAGGGACACGCCGTTGTCTGAGTCCGCGTTCGTCGGCGCGGGGATCGGTGCCGCGATGGGCGGCATGCGCCCCATCGTCGAGGTGATGACGGTCAACTTCTGCTTGCTGGCGCTCGATCAGATCATGAACAACGCCGCGACGATCACGCACATGTCGGGCGGTCAGTTCGCGATCCCGCTGGTCATCCGAATGACCACGGGGGCCGGGCGGCAGGTCGCCGCGCAGCATTCACACAGCCTCGAGGGCTGGCTGGCGCACATTCCGGGCCTGAAGCTGCTGGCACCGGCGACGCTGGCCGACGCGCGCGGGATGCTCGGACCGGCCCTTGACGATCCGAACCCGGTGCTCATCTTCGAGCACGGATCGCTCTACAACCTGGAGGGAGAGCTGCCCGCCGGCGCCGGCGCCGTCGACATCGAGCGGGCCGCGACCAGGCGGCCGGGGGGCGACGTGACGCTGATCGCCTACGGTGGCACCGTTCCGACCGCGCTGTCCGCCGCCGAGGAGCTCGCCGGCGCCGGGATCGAGGCCGAGGTCGTCGACCTCCGCGTACTGCGCCCCCTCGACGATCGGACGATCATCGAATCGGTGGCGCGCACGCACCGCGCCGTGGTGATCGACGAGGGCTGGCGATCGGGCAGCCTGGCCGCCGAGGTCAGCGCCCGGATCATGGAGCAGGCGTTCTACGAGCTCGACGCGCCCGTCACGCGGGTGTGCTCGGCCGAGGTGCCGATGCCCTATCCGCGGCACCTGGAGCAGGCCGCGCTGCCGCAGCCCGCCGTCGTAGCTGCCGAGGTCCGCCGGATGATGGGAACTGGGTGAGATGGCTGACTTCGTGATGCCCTCGCTGGGTGCCGACATGGATGCCGGCACGCTGCTCGAGTGGTACGTCAAGCCCGGTGACACCGTTAGGCGCGGCGACATAGTCGCGCTCGTGGACACGAGCAAGGCCGAGATCGAGGTCGAGATCTTCGAGGACGGAGTGATCGGCGAGCTGCTGGTCCAGGAGGGCATGCGCGTCCCCGTGGGTACGCGGCTCGCGACCGTCCTGCCGGCGGGCGCCGAGGTGCCGGCGCCGGTCGCCGCACCGGCCCCGATCGAAGCGCTCGCGACCGTCGGCGCGCCCGCCACCGCGCCCTCGATCATCGCCCCTCCGCCGCCCGCCCGGGTCGCAGAGCCCGTCCGCGTCACAGGCGGCGCAGACCACCGGCTCCGCGTCTCGCCGCTTGCGCGGCGAGTTGCCGCACAGCTCGGGGTGGACCTCTCGGCGGTTACGGGCAGCGGCCCGAACGGAGCGATCACGAAGGCGGACGTCGAGCGGGCGCCCTCGATGAGCGCGCCACCGATACAGCCCGCAGTCGCGCCCGGAGTCGCGCCCCCTCCCCGGGCCGAGCCCGTCGACCGCCAGGCGGCGATGCGCGAGGCGATTGGCGCGCTGATGGCGCGCTCCAAGCGCGAGATCCCCCACTACTACCTCCAGCTCGAGATCGACATGAGCCGCGCACTCGAGTGGCTGCACGTCGCGAACCTCGAGCGGCCCGTGAACGATCGGCTGCTGCCGTCCGCGCTGCTCTTGAGCGCGGTCGCGCGCGCGGTCGTCGAGATGCCCGAGATGAACGGCTTCTGGATCGACGGGACGTTTCATCCCGGACCAGGGGTTCACCTGGGGGTGGCGGTCTCGCTACGCGGCGGCGGCCTGATCGCGCCGGCGCTGCACGACGCCGACGGCAAGAACCTCGACGACATCATGCAGGACGTCCGCGATCTCGTGCAGCGCGCCCGGACGGGCAGGCTGCGCAGCTCGGAGATGTCCGATCCGACGCTCACCGTGACCAACCTCGGCGAGCGCGGGGTCGACCTCGTGCACGGCGTGATCTACGCACCGCAGGTCGCGCTCGTCGGCTTCGGGGCCGTACGCGAGCGGCCATGGGCCGCCGACGGAATGCTCGGCGTGCGGCCGACCGTGATTGCGACGCTCGCCGCCGACCACCGTGCCAGCGACGGTCACGCCGGCGGTCGCTTCCTCGCCCTCATCGACCGACAACTACAGAAACCGGAGACCTCATGAGCACCGAACAGGAACTGCGCGCGCTTGTGATCGGCGTACTCACCGAAGTCGCGCCCGACGTCGACGCCGCGAGCATCGACCCCGATGCGGACTTCCTCGAGGAGCTGGACATCGACTCGATGGACTTCCTCAACGTGATCGTGGCGATCAACGAGCGGACCGGAATCGAGATCCCGGAGCGCGACTACCCCAAGCTGTCGAGCCTGAACGACGCGGTCAGCTACCTCGCCCAGGCCCAGAAGCAGACGGTCGGCGCGTAGCATGGCGGTGATCGAGCGCCGCCGCGAGTTCGGCGTCCTGGCGGCGGTGGGTTGGAGCAGGCTCGGGATCGGCCGTCTGATCCTCGGGGACTGTGTCTGGCAGG
>Ga0187772_10000116_pt1 | contig 31306 bp, 30 predicted proteins | sample 0116_SJ02_MP15_2_FD_133137 | JGI IMG/M metagenome (GOLD analysis project Ga0187772, IMG submission 133137) | Tropical peat soil microbial communities from peatlands in Department of Meta, Colombia - 0116_SJ02_MP15_20_MG | ecosystem: Environmental > Terrestrial > Soil > Wetlands > Peat | place... | reverse complement strand
GGCTTGACCAAGCTTGCCCCGTGCTTGACACGGGGGAATCCAATGATTTCAACTGGATTCCTGCTTTTGCAGGAATGACAGCTTCTGAACTTATGTAAAGAAGTGTTGGACGCACTACACTAGCTAATTTTCATGGTTCGCGGGCGACGAACCCGTCATGTAAAATTTATTTAATAATTGGTGCTTGCCCCGTACTTGATGCGGGACGGGAATGACAGCCCTACGAGTATTGTGTGTAAAAAAAGTGTTAAAGGCAGTGCACTAAGATATAAGTGGTTGGGTCTCTCGATCTTAGAGAAGTCCCTTGCTTCGCAGGGTCAGCATGGCCTGCCCCGTGATGGGCAGGCCATGCTGAATCACACTAAAATGGATACCTGCCAATCTTAATCACTGAATTTGCAACTTCCCGCCTTAAGGCAACTGTATTCACAGGGGTAAAATGAGAGAGTTTGTGGAGAGCCGCTAATTGCATTCTGAGAGTATCCCCCTCAGCAATGGCGGCAAGGGCCTGCGTTGCAAAACTCTGTACCCGATCAAAGGCATCGTTGACGTGGACCCTTACAATGGTTTTCTGGAGTTCGGATTTCTCGTCCGCAGACTTTTGCAATGACTTGAGTGCCCGAAGCAGGCCGCTTTCCATGGCGAAGACCTGAATCGCCATGTCGCTCATCAAGCCCATGATCTCCTGCTCCTCTGCCAGCTTCATCATATACTTTTGAACGGCCGCCCCTGTGACCAGGAGAGTAATCTTTTTCGCAATCTCCACCATTTCCTTTTGCATGGTGAGCTTCCCATCATCCGTTTCAACTTTCGGCTGGAGGGTGAGGAGCTCGTTGGCCACCTTCTGCGCCGCATCAAGCACGGGAAGACGATTCTTCATGGCCCGTTTCGTCAGCATGTCCACGATCGTCAGGCGATTGATCTCATTCGTGCCTTCCCATATCCTGTTAATTCGCTCGTCCCTATAGCCTCGCTCGACGGGATACTCATGAATGTATCCATACCCTCCGTGGATCTGAACGGCTTCATCCACAATATAGCCCGCACTCTCCGAACAATAGATCTTGTTGATCGAGTCTTCAATGCTATACTCCTCAATTCCCCTTGCCATCTGGAGTCCGACATCATCCGCCTGGCGGTCGATGCGGCGGAGAATCCGATCGGTCAAACCTCCCGTCCGATAAACCATGCTCTCCATGATGAAACATCGAATCGCCATCTCTCCAATTTTCTGCTTGATCAGACCAAACTCAGCAATCGGCGTGCCGAACTGAACCCTCTGTTTTGCATACGTGACCGCTTCTTGAAGGCCTGCCTTTGCTCCTCCCAGACAGCCCGCACCCAACTGGAAACGTGCCATGTTTAGAACGTTGAGAGCAACGATGTGGCCTCTTCCAACTTCGCCGATGAGATTCTCTACAGGGACTTTGACATCGGAAAAGATAACGCTCCGTGTCGAGGACCCCTTCATCCCCATCTTATTCTCTTCCTCATCCACAGAGACCCCTTCATACTTGCGCTCGACGATGAAGGAGGTGAATTTCTGTCCATTCACCTTTGCATAGGTGACGTAGGTATCGGCAATTCCACCGTTGGTGATGAATTGCTTCTGGCCATTCAGAATGTAATATTTTCCGTCAGAGCTGAGGGTTGCCGTGGTCTTCGCGTTCAAAGCATCCGAGCCTGCCTCGGGCTCTGTCAAAGCATAGGCACCAATGTACTCTCCCGTAGCCAATTTGGGGAGGTAACGTCTCTTCTGGTCTTTGCTGCCAAAGAAGACGAGTGGAAGAGAACCAATTCCAGTGTGAGCCCCGCAGGAGGCCTGAAAAGAACCTCCTCCCATGGCCATCTTCTCCCAGACAAGGAGGGAACTGATCTTATCCAAATCCTGTCCCCCATATTCTTCCGGGATATCCGCGGAGAGAAACCCAAGCTCGCCCGCCTTCTTGAGAAGGCTTGAAAGGAGCCCTTCTTTCTTCGTCTCAATATCATCGGCCACGGGTAAAATTTCGCCTGTAACAAATTCGGTAACTGCCTTCGCGATCAACTTCTGCTCTTCATTAAAGTCCTCCGGGGTGAAAACCTCCTTAGGAGGAATTGATTCAAGCAGAAACGCACCCCCCTTTACGAATTCTTCCATAACACCCTCCTTTCAATAAGATGAACTATAAAAGTCAACATAGTCCATTCCATTGGTTTCCTGAACACACTGCCAGGCGCCACCTATCACAACCCCGGGTGTACCCATTATCAATAACCAAGGATCAATAGTCAATATTGATCCTTAACTTAAGTCCTGATTTACGAGATTTTCAAAAACGAAGCAGTCTTGTCTGACATTGTGAAAATGTACACATATTATACTTATAATATTTATTTTGTCAAGTGCGCTTTCCGCTCAATGTAAACATCCTTTTTATCCGTGACAAAGAACCGTTCCGATATCGGGTAGCCCTTTGGGACGGCGATAAAACCCGGCTTGTTAGCTTCTGTCAGCTTCCTGCAGGGTTCATCCCCTCGTCCCGGAATCGAGGATCTTTCCTTCTTAGGGGTTCCGAATGACTTTTTAACCCCCTAAATCTGAACGCCGAACTTCTGACTCATAGACCGAGGTAGCTTTGGCGGATATGCTGACTATCGAGGAGGTCCTGCCTGGTTCCGCTGAAAACAACGGAACCGTTTTCCAGGACATATCCCCGATGAGATAGGTTGAGGGAGTGGAGCACATTTTGCTCCACTAAAAGGATGGTGGTCCCCTGCTGATTGATCCTTCTGATAATATCAAAGATTACTCTGACTAAAATGGGCGAGAGACCTAAAGAGGGCTCATCGAGCATTAGGAGCGTGGGTCTGGACATTAATCCTCTCCCGATGGCAAGCATTTGTTGCTCCCCGCCGCTGAGGGTTCCTGCCAGCTGACTTTTCCTCTCCTCCAATCTGGGAAAAAGTTCGAACACCACTCCCATCGTCTCTTTCCTCAGCTTTTTGGCCTTCGAAAATTGAGCCCCCATCTCTAGGTTTTCGACGACGGTGAGGGAAGGGAAGAGCTGGCGACCTTCCGGAATTTGGACGATCCCCAGTTCAACGATCTTTGAGGAGGGATAGCGGTGTATCGGCGTCTCGTTGAAGTAAATTTCTCCTCCTCTGGGGTGTAAAATGCCGGAGAGGGTCATCAGCGTCGTAGACTTCCCTGCTCCATTCGAGCCGACCATGGAGATGACCTCTCTCTCGTTCACTTCGAGAGAGACGCTTCTCAGCGCCTGAAGATCACCGTAGAAGACATCAATCCCCTTAACGCTAAGCACCCTTCAGCTCCTCTCGTCCGAACTCTTCTCCCAAATAGGCTTCGATGACCCGTGAGTTCTTCACTACTTCCTTAGGAGTTCCCTCTGCTATCTTCACCCCGTAGTTCAGAACAACCACTCGTTTTGAGAGGGCCATCAAGCCTCTCATCACGTGTTCGATCAGAAGAATGGTGATACCCTTTTGGTTTACCTCCGTCAGCAGACGAATCAACGCATCCACTTCCGTTGGGGTCAGTCCTGCCATCACCTCATCTAACAGAAGAACTTTTGGTTCCGTGGCCAGGGCCCTTGCAAGCTCCAGCCTCTTCCGGCCAGGAAGGGTAAGACCGGTTGCCAGGTGATCCTTTTTCTCGCTCAATCCAACAAAATCGATTGTCTCCAGAGCCTTCTCATTGGCTTCTTGAACGATCTTCCTTCTGTTTAAAGCCGCTACGACCACATTATCCAAAACCGTCAGTTGAAGAAAGGGCTTGACCAGTTGAAATGTCCTTACCATCCCCCTCTGACAGATCTGGTGAGGCTTGAGGTTGACCAGGTTCTCTCCGCTAAACCAGATCTCACCCGCATCCGGTTTGAAAAAGCCTGTGATCGTGTTGAAAACGGTTGTCTTCCCAGCTCCATTCGGACCGATGATTCCTAAGATCTCCCCCTCTTCCAAATCCAAAGAAACTTGAGACACGGCCTTCAGGCCACCGAAATTTTTACAAACTCCTTTGAGTTCTAAGAGAGACAACTTTGAAACCTCCGGTTACAAATTCCAAATTACAAATCCCAAACAAGCTCCAAATTCCAATATCGAATGACTAAAACCACTCTTAGGGAATTGGAACTTATTTGGTATTGGGCGCGTGTCATTGCGTGCTTACTCAAATGAACTTCCAAATTCATTTCAAACTGCCCAATACTGGAGCTACGGCTTTTTTGATATACGAAATTACGCCTCTTGGGAAGAAGAGAACGACTGCAACTAATAAGAATCCATAGATCACAAGGTGCAGTCCTTCGTAACCTGCTCTGGCGAAATAGGATCGCGAAAGCTCAGCCAAGGGGGTGATCAGGAACGATCCGATAATCGGACCCAGCACCGTCCCCAGCCCACCGATGATAGGTCTTAGAATGATTTCAATCGAGAAGGCCATCGACATCAGTGTTCCGGGATGGAGATAATAAAGATAATTTGCATAGAAAGCGCCGGCCAAAGAGGTCATAAAGGCGCTGATGCCGATGGCGATCATCTTGTATTTGAATACATTCACGCCTAGGCTTTCTGCGGCATCTTCGTCCTCCCTCAAAGCGACCATATATCTGCCGATTTTCGATCTCTCGATCAGGCGGACAACGATCAGAGAGAAGATTACATAGCCAAGGCCAATGTAGTAATACGCATGATTGTCCTTGAATTGAAAGCTGAGAAAGGAATACTTGGGAGTAATGAACAGACCCTGGAATGAACCGAATACTTTTAAATGGAGAAGGATCAATCTCCCAATCTCGGCGAAGGCGATCGTCAGAAGGACAAAGTAGACACCTTTCAGACCGAAACGAAAGCCCAGGTACCCGATCACCAAGCCGATCAGTGCAGCACAGATTCCCCCAATCCACATTCCTACCCAGGGGCTCAAGCCGAAGGCCATGACAAGGTAGGTTGTCGCATAGGCGCCTATACCGACATAGAGGGAATGGCCCAGAGAGATGACCCCGGTATACCCTGTGAGGATGTTCCAAGACTGCCCAAGATAAGCGTAATAAAAGATGAGAACGAAGACGCCTAAGACATAGGAGCTCAAAAATTGTGGAAGGATAAGAAGGACGATCAGCCCGAGGAGGAGAGGAAAATAGATCTTCTTCATCATCTTCTCCCTCCCAAGAGTCCCTGGGGCTTTAAGAGCAGGATGGCGATGAGGATAAGAAAACTGACGACTTGCTTCATCGTATTGGGAAAATCGAGGCCTAGACTGATTCCATGGAATAGGCCTGTGATCAGCTCGGGTCCGATCGATTCTGCGATGCCCACGATAAACCCTCCGACCATCGCACCCGTTAAGCTTCCCATTCCACCTAAGATGACGATGATGAAGGAGATCATCGTAAAGGGGGCCCCAATATGGGGTGAAAGAGGCATGATCGGGACGAGGAGGCCTCCGGCCACACCCACACAGGCTGTTCCGACTCCGAAACAGACGGCGTAGATCCTGTTGATATCCTTGCCTACAAGAAGCGCACCGGTTCGGTTATCCGCGGCCGCTCGAATCGATTTTCCCGTATCGGTCTTTTTTAAGAAAAAGAGAACGATGATGGTAATGATAATCGCCAAAGAAAAGGCGAGGAGCCGGGGGACATCGATCATCAGGTTTCCAATAGACAGAGAGCTGAGAGAAAATCGGCTTTGAGGGCTGATATAATCCGGGCCCCAGATGATCCGGGCGCTATTTTCAAAGACCATGGCCATTCCTACCAGGGGAAGGACTTGCATAGCCTCCGGGGAGTCGAGGATGCGATTGACGATGGTACGTTGAAGGAGATAGCCCAGGATAAAAAGGACTGCGGCGCTGACAAGAAAGGAAAAAAATGGGTCGATCCCGGTCCAGAGGAAAACCGTATAGGTGACGTACATCCCCCACACCATCATCTCGCCATGGGCGAAATTGATGACCTTCATCACGCCAAAAATAAGGGAGAGGCCTAAAGCAATGAGGCTGTAGACCCCTCCCATAAGAAAGCCGCTCACGGCCAGTTGAAAAAGGAGGTTAAGATTCATATCCCCTTATATTTCAAGATCCGGGAGCTGCTACGGCATAGAGAAAATGTATCGGCCTCAGCTCCCTTTCCGGCTGGACTTTAACATAGGTGAAATTGATTTTCAATCTTTCCCAGGAAAGGACCGGTTGCCGAAGCCTACATTGACAAGGTCTGCAGTTTGGGTTACCTCGAATGGGATCATTTCGCGGTAGGATGAAACCATGACTTTTAAAGTGGTTCATACTTTTGCCCTGGAGGGAGTGGACTTGGGGGATAGTGAAGAACAAGTGGATGGAAAGATGGGGTAAGAAGGATGAAGGCCGGGAGGAAAAATGAGAATTGCTGAAAGGAGGACCTTCTATGAAAAAGAAGATAAATCGTCGGGATTTCTTAAAGGTTTCAGCATCCGTCGGTGCCACCGCCGCTCTTTCTGGTTTTCCTACCCTCTTGCGTTCGCAACCCAAAGAGATTCTAATCGGTTCAATCTACCCGGTCACAGGCGTCGTCTCGGATATCGGTATTGCGAAGCGAAGGGGGAACCAACTGGCGGTTGATGAGGTCAATACCAGGGGAGGTATTAAGTCACTGGGCGGAGCTAGACTGAGGCTTTTGCTGGCAGATAGCGAAGCGAAAGAGGAGATCGCCCGTTCAGAGGCAGAGCGTTTGATTAAGGACGGCGCCGTCTGTCTAACCGGTCCATTCCTCAGCGGTAATGCGATGACGATCGCCACCCTCTGTGAGCAGAGGGGGGTCCCCTTTGTGACAGATGTCGTCGCAGCGAATATCACCCAGCAGGGCTTCAAATATACTTTCAGAACCTATGCGACCCCCGTGAACATGGCCAATACCATGCTTCTGTATATGGAACAAATTATGAAGGAGAACAATATCAGCAAGATCAAGGGAGCGGTCACCAATACAGGAGATCTCTTCGGCCGGGATCAGGGAGCGACTTTCATCAAGGTTGTCAAAGAGAAGAAATTCCCCATTGAGATATTGACCCAGATTGAATATCCGCTCGGGGTACAGGACCTATCCACGGAGATTTCAAAAATCAAGTTTCTGAAGCCGGATGTTCTCTTTCCCGTTGCCAGGCCTGGGGATGCCAAGTTGATCATGCGGGAACTTTATAAGCAGAGGGTTCCGCTCATGGGTCTCATCAGCCCCGGCAGTCCAGGATGGTATGAGCCAGAATTCATTCAGGATATGAAAGCCCTCTCCGAATATGTGATGGTAAATAATCCTTGGTATAACCCCCAAGGAAAGATGTATAAAGAGGTCAACGCCAAGTTTTCGAAGTTATATCCCGGAAAATATATCGACACTAATTCAGGAAACTCCTATTTGTCAATTTTGGTCATCGCCGATGCTCTTGAAAGGGCCAAGTCATCGAGGCCGGAAGAGATCAAAGAGGCTTTGCGAAAGACTTACTTTAAACAGGATTTGATGATTGGAGGGGCAATGATCTTCGATGCAAAGGGCGACAATGTCAACGCCGATGTCGCTATGAACCAGATTCTCGGGGGTCAGGTCAAAGTGGTCCTACCTCAAAAGTTCGCTGAGTCAAAATGTGTGTTTCCCTGGCCGAAGCAACTCTGGGAACGGGGGGTATGAAGTTAAAGGTGAAAAATATGAAAACACCATGGAAGACGGATAACTGGTTTGTCAGTCCTTGGAATTACTCGGAGGAGGTGATGAAAGATTACCATCCGCCCAAAAAGGTCAAGATTCACGATGTGACTCTGCGGGATGGAGAGCAGCAACCTCATATCATTTTTACGAAAGACGATAAGATACGCATTGCCGAGATGCTTTCAGAGATAGGGGTACACCGAATTGAGGCAGGGATGCCGTTGATGTCACCCAACGATTTCGCTGCCATCAAGGAAATTGTAAAGCGCAACTTGAAGTCGGAGATTTTCTGCTTTTCGCGGTGTATGACACATGATGTCAAAGTGGCAAGAGACTGTGGCGTAGACGGCGTCATCATGGAAATACCGGGCAGCAAACAGTTCGTCGAGCTGGCGTATCAATGGCCCATGCAAAGGGCGATCGATCTCTCTATCGAGGCAACGGCCTTTGCTAAAGAGCAGGGGCTCTATGTTGTCTTTTTTACCGTCGATGCCACAAGGTCCGATTTCAACTGGTTGATGGACCTTGTGCAGCAGGTGGCCACTCATGGCCATATGGATGCTCTTGCTCTCGTAGACACCCTGGGTGTACTCTCTCCTCAGGCCGCTGCCTATTTTGCAAAGAAGGTTAAAGAAAGAGTGTCAAAACCGCTCGAGGCTCACTTTCACAACGATTTCGGTATGGCTGCAGCAAACACCGTCAGTGCCGTGATGGCCGGGGCCGAGGTGATCCATACCACGGTGCTGGGCATTGGTGATCGATGCGGCAATACCCCGATGGAAGAGACGGCTCTCGCGCTATTGACGATGTACGGGATCGATGTCGGCCTCGATTACCGGAGAATAAATAAACTATCTAAACTTATTGAAAAACTCTCAGGGTTTAAGATCCCGGCTAACAAACCTTTGATTGGCGACGATATCTATGATATCGAAGCTGGAATGGTCACCAGCTTTTACAGAAATGTTTTTGACAAAAATCCTTTAACGGTCTATCCCGTGCATCCTGATTTTGTGGGGCATCGAGAGCCAAAAATAGGAATGAGTAAGAAAAGTGGTCTTGTCAATGTGAACCTCTGGGCGGAAAAACTGAATATCGAACTTACCGACGAAGAAGCGCAGACGGTCCTTGATCGGGTGAAGCTGAAATCCCACGATTCGAAAAGGGTGCTTAGCGAGGACCAATTCAGGAAGATAGCCGACGAGGTAAAGGCTGGAAAATAGGGGAGAGGCCAAAGCGGTGAGGCTTTATCCCTCTCCCGTCAGAAATCCCTTGATCATCGATTGAGAAACAAACTGGGTTCATGTTCACCGCTTCCATAGGAGCGGCTGGGGAAAGACATAAGCCGTCTCGGCCACTTCCTTGGGAAGCACCACTTTCACTTCTCCTTTTAAAACCTGGAGCAATGCCGTCGCTGCATTGGCGTTGTCACCGTTTGGAGTAAATTGTACAGGACCTCCCACCATAATGTTCTGTTTATAATTGGTCTTTCTCAAGGCCTCCACGATGGCCTCGGGTTTTGTCGATTTTGCCCTTTCCAGGGCATCCGCAATGACCATCACCGCTAAATAGCCGTATCCCGAATTTCCGTCCAGATACTTCCCGGAATAGAGTTTGCCAAATCGCTCGTTGATCTCCTTATACTTAGGACTTTTCGGATTTGGCCATGGTGCATTGTCCATGATAAAATTAGCCAAGGGTCCCATGTCCTTGATAAATTCTGGCTCATACCATCCCGGGCTTCCCGGACCGATGATCCCTAAGAGTTCAACTCTCTGTTTGTAGAGTTCCCGGAGCAGCAATTTGGCATCCCCGGATCTGGCCACGGGGCAAAGAACATCCGGCTTGGCTGCCTTAATCTTTGCAACCTCAGCCGAGAGGTCTTGCACACCCAGCGGGTATTCGATATGCTCAACGATCTCTGCATCAAAGGAGAGTTTCTTAGCCTTGACGTAATCGACAAACCCTTGACCTTGAACGCGGCCAAAGAGATCTCCTGCATTGGTGACCGCGATCCTCTTGATGTTTACTCCCTTTTCTTTGACTATTTGGCCAAGATAGTCACCTATGTTCTTTATAAGAAGGGATTGATTCGGAAAGCAACGGAAGGTATATTTGAAACCTTTCTGCGTCACCGCATCTGCCGCAGCCACATCCATGACAAAAGGGATCCCTCTCTGTTCGCAGAGGGTGCCAATGGTCATCGCATTCCCACTTAGAAATGGACCGGTCAGGCAGACGGCTCCTTCGTTAATCACCCTCTCTGCCTCTGAACGGGCGACCTCTTCTTTTGCTTCCGTATCCGCCAGCAGGAGTTTCAATTTGGCGCCACCCATTGACTTGATACCACCCCCGGCATTGATGTCGTTGACGGCGAGCTGATTGGTTCGACGATCGGCGATCCCGAGATCAGCGATCACCCCTGTGACAGGCTGGATCGAAGCGATGATGATTTCTTTTGGCTGAGAGCGCAAAACAGCGGGAAAGCCTGAGACGGCTGTTGTCGCGACCACAGTTGCTGAATACTTAAGAAATGTCCTCCGGTTCATCTTTTTCTTCATACCGAACCCTCCTTTCAATGATTTGAGACCCCTGTATCCAACACAGAATGCACGAAACGAAACTATTTGTCAACCCCGATGATTCTTAACGATTCTTGACTAAAGTCTCCGGAATATCTTAGTAGTTACAAGAGAAAAGGCGGGGATGGCAGAGGCCGGGTCCATATAAGCGGTTTTTATTGACAAAAACAATGAACATGTTAGATTATCAACCTTTGGGGAGAACAACTATTTTACCGGCAGTCCATGGAAGATCCGTAGCCAAGTCAGACATGTTTAGTTTTTAATGGGAAGTTGGAGAGGGTAAGGGCGGGGGGACACCGTTTCGCAGGGGGAGTGAATAAGAAGGATCGGACTGATAAAAATTCTACGGAAAAGGAGGCTATTATGAAAAAAGGAACGATCGTAGGGATGAGTGTTATTTTGCTCGGGTTTTTGGCCGCGTCTTTCTCCTATGGAGCGGATCCGATCAAAGTAGGGATTGTAGACACCTACACGGGACCGGCATCGGTTTTTACTTTCGATGTCCTGGATGGGTTCAAAATGGCCATCAACAAGGTGAATGCCAAGGGAGGGGTCCTGGGGAAGAAAATCGAGTTTGTCACAAGAGACGAGAAGTTCAAACCGGATATCGGCCTTGCCATGGCCAAAGAGCTGGTTCTCAAGGAAGGCGTTGATCTTCTAATGGGTACCATTAATAGTGCGACATCCCTTGCTATATCCGACTTTGCGAAGAAGGAGAAAATTCCTTTTTTCGTCACCTTCGCCAAGAGCGATAAGATTACCGGAGAGAAAGGCCACCGTTACGTCTTCCAGGTTTCCGAAAACACCTTGATGGCTGGTAGGGCTGCGGCCTTTGCACTGGCAAAAAAGCCTTTCGTCAAGTATTGGATTGCGGGGGATGATTATGAATACGGCCACGCCATCGCAGACGGCGTGTGGAACCAGTTGAAGAAACTAAAGCCGGCAGTGCAGTTGCTCGGTCAGTCCTGGTGGAAGGTGGGGGAGACAGATTTTACGCCTTACATCACCCAAATTATTGCGGCGAAGCCGGATTTCATTATCTCTGCTACAGGCGGCACCGGAATGGTCAATTTCCAGAAAGCAGCAAAGGCTACCGGATTAGACAAAAAGATTCCCTTTTATCAACATACCGCCATCGAACTCTCCACGCTTGAACCCCAGGGCCAAGATGCCCCCGAAGGAGTTTACGGCACCGCCAACTACCTTTTCTATTATCCGGATACACCTGAAAACAAAACCTTCGTAGAGGAGTTTAGAAAGACCTATAGCCGCTATCCGAAGGTCGGCGCCCTGTACGGTTACGCGGCGGGTACGTTCCTCGAAAAAGGTTTTCTAAAGGCAGGAAAAGTAGATAAAGAAAAATTCATCAAAGCCCTGGAAGGTATTTCGATTGATAGTCCCGTGGGTAAGCTGGAACTTCGAGCCTGTGATCATCAAACGACGCTGCCCATGTTCTTCGGTGTGACCAAAAAGGATCCTCAGTATCCCTTCCTGATCGCTTCGGATATCGTGACCATCTCGGCGAAAGACTACCTGCCGACATGCGGGGAGATCAAAGGTCTGCGAAAATAACCTGGCGAGACCTTTCGGGGAGCTCCCGTCCTGAGGGCGGGAGCTCCTTTCAGGGAGAGTAGGACTTGGAATTCTTATTATCGATCTGCCCACCCGGAATTCTATGCCAGATCCTTGTAGGCTTGAGCCGGACGACCATTCTGTTTATCGTTGCATCCGGCTTGACCCTCATCCTCGGCGTGCTCCGGATCCCGAACATTGCGCACGGCTCTCTCTATATGATCGGCGCCTTCATCGCCTTTAGCATATCCAAATGGTTCGGAGGAGGCACAACGGGTTTCTGGATGGCGGTTGCCCTGGCTCCTTTTGCGGTAGCCCTTCTCAGCCTTGCCGTAGAGAGGGGGATCTTTGCCCACCTGTACGAAAGGGAGCACCTGATGCTTCTTCTTTTAACCTTCTCGTTTGCTCTCATCCTTGGCGACCTTGTTAAAATGGTATGGGGTGGAGAATATCGGACGGTCCAGTTGCCGGGCTCCTTCAAGGGGCCCATCCCAGTAGCGAGTCTGCCCATTCCCATTTACAACCTATTTCTGGTCATCATCGGTCCCGTTGTTGCATTGGGTCTCTGGCTGCTTGCGAACAAAACAAAGATAGGAAAAATCTCGCGGGCAGCGGCGGTCGACCGGGAGATGGTAGGTGCCGTGGGCGTGAATGTGAGCTGGGTTTTTGCTATCGTCTTTGTGATCGGCTGCTTTCTTGCAGGTTTGGGTGGCGCCCTTGTTTCACCGATTGTGAATGTCACCCTGGGAATGGATCACACGCTGATCATGGAAGCCTTTCTGATCGTGATCATAGGCGGCCTCGGTAACGTATGGGGAGCGCTATTAGGTGCTCTGATCTTCGGGTTAACCCAATCCCTCGGCATTTTAATTTGGCCCCAGTTTGGAATTGTTTTCCCGTATGCCGCGGTTGTCACGGTGTTGATTTTTAGGCCCACGGGACTGCTGAAATCGACCTGGTGAAAAGAGGTTTCTCTTGGCGACCAAGAATATTCATGGAAGAGAATCCTGGTTCGTACTGGTCCTCTTTATTCTTCTTCTTGTTTTTCCCCTCATCCTAGCCCGGTTCTACATTTATCTCTTGGCACTTATCTTGGTGAGTGGCCTTGCCGCCATGAGCCTCAACCTCGTTCTGGGCTATGGGGGCATTTATCAGTTTCACCACGCCGTCTTTTATGGTGTGGGAGCCTACGGAACCGCTCTCACGATCACAAAGCTTGGCTATTCTCCATGGATCGGCTTCCTGGTAGGCCCCCTGCTGGCAGCATTCGTCTCTCTTGTCATGGGCGCCATCTGTGTCCGTCTCTCCAAGCTATACTTTGGAATGCTACAGATATCCTTAGGATCATTGGTGTGGGCGATTGTCTATCGATGGTATTCCTTCACCGGTGGTGATGACGGGATTCATGGTGTTTCAATGCCAGCCCTCATTGGCTCCACGACGGGGTCTTACTATTTCGCTCTATTCGTAACAGCCGCCTGCCTGATGGCCATGTATTTGATCGTAAAGTCTCCCTTCGGGAGTGCCCTTCAGGGAATCCGGGACAATCCTGTGCGCAGTGAGGCCGTAGGCGTAAACGTAAAGCTCCATCAACTTGTTGCGCTTGTTATCGCCGGTTTCTTTGCCGGTGTGGCAGGGGTTCTTTTCGTCGTGGTTGATAATTCTGCTTTCCCCGACATGCTCTTTTGGACTCTCTCCCTTGAGATCCTCATCATGTGTCTCCTCGGCGGTTGGCTTACCTTTTTGGGGCCGATGCTGGGAGCGGCCATTATGGTCGCCCTTCGAACCTTTGCGAGTACCTTTACCGAATACTGGACGCTCATCCAAGGAGTCATTCTCATGCTCGTCATCATCTTCCTGCCGGAGGGAGTGCTTGGGTATGTGAATGCAAAATTCAAACAACTTGGAAATTTAGCCTTCGGAGGAAAGGCATAAATGCTGCGGATCGAGGGAATTCGGAAATCTTTTGGCGGTTTCATGGCAGTCAACGGGGCGAACCTGGAGGTGCGGAAAGGTGAGATTGTGGCTGTGATCGGCCCGAACGGTGCGGGGAAAACAACTCTTTTCAACCTGATCACGGGAATCCTTAAACCGGAGGGCGGCAGGGTCACTTTCAAGGAAGAAGAGATAACGGGTCTGCCCGCCTACCGGATCTGTAGGAAAGGGATGAGCCGATCCTTCCAGGTCGTGAACATATTTTCTCGGCTGACCGTTTTTGAGAATGCCCAAATTGCCGTGCTCTCAAGACATAGAAAGACATTTAACCTCTTCTCCCCTTCAAGAAAACTCCTGATTAAGGAGACATCGGATATCCTGGAAAGTGTCGGTCTTACGGACAAGCGGAATCATGTGAGTGGATCACTCTCCCACGGAGACCAGAAGGTGCTGGAGATCGCCATCGCTTTAGGCGGTCATCCAGAACTTTTAATTCTGGACGAGCCCACGGCGGGTATGTCTCCAGAAGAGACGAGTCGCTGCATCGACCTGATTAAACGGTTATCCGCCGATCTGGGCTTGACGATTCTCTTCTGCGAGCACGATATGGAATTGGTCTTTGCCATGGCCAATAGGATTATGGTCATGGTCCGTGGGAAATCCATCATCCAGGGGCTGCCGGCGGACGTCAGGTGCAACAGAGAGGTGCAGGACGCCTATCTCGGCGAGAGTGAGAGCGGAATATGCTTAGCGTAAACGGGATTCATACGTTTTATGGCCTGAGCCACATTCTGTTTGACGTCTCTCTCACGGTCTCCCAGGGTGAGATTGTCGGGTTACTCGGAAGGAATGGGGCGGGCAAAAGTACAACGATGCGGAGCATCATGGGACTGACGCCCCCGCGACAAGGGACGATCACATTTAAGGCAGAGCCGATTACGAGGGAGAAGGCCTTCTTGCTCGTTCGGCGCGGCATCGCCTATGTCCCCGACGACCGGCGCGTCTTTGCGGATCTCAGCGTCGATGATAATCTCGAAATCACCTTCAGAAGAAACGATGATTGGAATAAAAAGCGTGTTTATGATCTCTTCCCGGTCCTTGGAGAAATTAAATCCCGAAGAGGTGGAAACCTGAGTGGTGGGGAGCAGCAGATGCTTGCGGTTGGGAGGGCATTGATGAGCGGCCCTGAACTCCTCCTGCTGGATGAGCCGACAGAAGGTCTGGCGCCCCTGATCGTAAGAGATCTCGAAAAGCAGATTCTCAAGCTAAGAGAGGCCGGGATCAGCATCCTCCTCTCCGAGCAGAATGTGAAGTCCGCCCTGAAACTGATCAGCCGGGTCTACGTGATTGATAACGGGCGGATACGTTTTGAGGGGCCTCTGGCGGATTTTGAAGCGAACGAGGAAATCAAAAAGAAATACCTGATGGCCTAAACAAAATTCCCACTACACATCATCATAGATTTCTTTCCAATAACGGCCATGGTCTAAACCAAAGTTCTCGGACAATGGGTTTTCCCTGTCTAAATCCCATTTTAAAGGATTGTTTTGAGTGTACTCCCTGATAAGGCCAAGAGATTTTTCACTCCGTACAATATGGTCGTAGAATGATTTCTGCCAGGCGAATCTGTTCTTCCCTAAAATTCTTTCATTTATCCTTCGTGATGAGAATGTCTTGAATCCTCGTATCATCTCTGGCAACCCATGAGTAGGGAACGGTTTAAAACCGTTCCCACCAACATTTTTATTATCAATCACGATAATTCCATGAATGTGATTTGGCATAATAACAAATGAATCTAACGAACAATTTGGGTAGTGCCTCGGCAGATCGTACCAACACTGATTGACAATTTCTCCATATCTGTTTAGTTCCATTCTGGCTTCTCTAATATCTCCGAAGAATTCCTTTCTGCCGATCGTGCAAATCGTTACAAAATAATATCCGCTTTGGGAGTAATCACAATTTCTCAACCTGTTTGGTTTTCTTTTGATCATCTTCTGAAGAATACCTTCACTCTCTCTTCAAACATTTGATTCAAATGTCTGCTGCTTCTGGGCGTCCAGCCAAAAACCCTTTCCCAAATTTCTTTGCTTTCCATGCAAAGGTAGACAAAAAGGTCCGGGTCGACTTCTTTCAACCACCCTGCCATTTTTCGATACATGTCCACGCGAATCTCTTTCAAATAGCGGAACTTGCCGTCCCTTCCCGGAAACAATTCTCCCAGAAAAACTTCGGTGCTCGGAAAACGTTCCTCTGCAATCGCCTTGAGGTGAGGCGGGTAACGAAACCCTCCCAGGCTGACCCAGACGACCCGCTTGGGATCGATCTGTTTAAAAAGTTGAACGACGGTTTCCTTATATTCTTTCTCCCAGCCTTCATGGTAGATGAGAGGGTCAAAATGAAATCCCAACGGATAGTCCTTTCCCTGACATTTTCTTGCTGCATCAATCCGGTCTTTCAATGGAGCAGTCCCCATTTCTTCCCGTTCAATCATTTCGGGAGGATTGAGCGACCAGGAAATAACTGTTTTTCCCCGATGATCCAAACCCAGGAGGGAATCGATATTCGAGGATTTGGTCTTCAGTTCGAGAATTGCCTTTCGGCGCTTTGAAAAAGAATCGATTAGAAATTCTGAGATCGGAAAGATAGACTCCAGAGCCAGGCTATCGGAGAGTTCTCCTGTCCCCAGCCGAAGAAGGGATGGCTGATTCCTTGAAAGAAAATCATTTATCTCTTCAAGCAGGTCATCCCAGTTGGTGTAAAGGGTCAGGAATGGATTGTTTAGGTATCCTTGAAGGACGCAGTAGGAACAATCCATCGGGCAATTGGTCAAAGCGTTGATCACGTAGTACCCGCAGCAGATATGATTGGACGTTCCGGGACAGGGCTTCAGACGCCTTCCATAAAAACGGGTAATGAGCAGATGTCTTTTCCCGATTCCGATAGGATCGGCCATGGAAGAAAACCGTTTGATGTGAGACCGCTTGTCTTGGATTGTTTCCACGGGAACATTGGGTAGGGCTTTAAGAATGGTTTCCGAGAACGGATCCTTTTGAGCCTTTTCGTCGAGATAGATTTTTTCAATCTGAAAGGGCAGCATCATCTAATTTCAGATTTTCGGTTTTCAGACCTTTCAATCCGTAATTTGCGATCCGGAATCTGCAATGCGTAGCCTCCGGCAAAGCCGGCAGCTTTACGATTACTGGCCCCTCAAAGGGGCCTGATCGCAATCGGTCAAAATCAAAACCGAGGACCATTCGTCGTTCGGTCTTCCGCAAAAGTTTTTGTGCCGTCATTCCTGCGAAAGCAGGAATCCAGCTTTTTTCTGGATTCCGGGTCGCGTTTCACTTGCCCGGAATGACGATCCTACATTCCCGGCACTGTCAAACGCTGCAAGTCCCCCGGCAAAGTCGGGGGTTTACCTAGGTGCTAATTACGTTCCGAACATCTCTCTAAATTCTTCCTTATCCATAAGCCCAGAAAGGGCAGCGAGGATACTCTGATATTCCTCCATGCTTTCAAACTGAAATTCGATCTTCAACCCCTTTCCCTCAAAAAAGGGGGGGTGGTGAAGCGAGATATTGGAGGGTAAATTTAAGTCTTTCCTTTTTTCCTCAAAAGCTTTCTCCAATTGATTCAACTTCGGATAACGGAGATCCGTGAGAACCTTCCTGACACGGTCAGTTTTCTGAGACGGCGTAAGTTCTTTTTGAGAAAGGACGGCCTGAAGCTCAGGCCGCCCGGCAATCTCTTTGACTCTCGCATGATTTCTCCGAGAGGTTTCCTCCAAAAGGGTGAGCAGCTCTCTTAGACGGTTCTCGCCCAATTTGAGCGGAGAGATCAGGGAAAACAGGGCCATTCGATCATCCGGAGTGAGAGCGGATAGTCTTCGAATGTTCCCGCGTGACACCTCCTCTTTCAATACATACGTTTTGATTTCATCTTCCATCCGTGCAAGGGAGAGGTAAGTATTCAAAATCTTTTCATTGGGCTCGAGAGAGAAAAAGGGAAGGAAGGTTTTGATGACCATAGCGGGATCAATTTCAAAACGATGGATCAATTTGTCCAGGGCGATGGCCTCTTCAACGGCATTGAATCCCCGGGTTGTCAGATTCTCATGCAGGGAGAGAGAAAAGAGCTGGAATTCATCCATCTCTTTCTCTTCAAACACGCTTGATTCGATCTCCGATTTCCCCAGCGCCTTCATCACCGAAATTCTTCTGAATCCGCAGATAATCTGGTATCCACCCAACTTCTTCCTTAAGTGCACGGGCTGGATTAATCCTGCTTCTTCAATGGAAGATCGAAGTTTTTGGAGATCGGGCAAATAGTTAACAGAAAAGGTTTCATCCAACACGTCGATTTCTTGAAGAGGTATGCTTTGGATTGGTTTCATATTGTATGGTCCCCCTCACCCCACCCTCTCCCACTAGGGGAGAGGGCGATAGTTGAGGATCTTTCTTTGCAATGCCAAATGTCAAAATCGAAAACGTGATAGTTATTTGGATATTTGAGCTTCCTTTGACATTTGAGATTGAATCAAATCTCTATCCCATATCGCCTCATCATCTCCTGATACTGCCTTCCCTCCGTCTCGTTTCCTCTTTTTAGAAAACCTTTATAAAGGACGGAGCATTTCTTCTTCATCTCTTTAAGAATCATCTCCCTTTCTTCGGAGCCAATATAGGGTTCCGATAAGAGTTTCTCCAGAGCCATTACCCGGTAGCGGTCATTTCCCCAGGATCTCTGCGAGAGCTGGTCCGGATGGCCTCCCCGTTTGATGATCAGTTTACGATTAATAAAAAAGATGGGAAACCGGGCAGAGACCCTGAGCCAGAAGTCATAATCCTCGCATACCGGAAGGGCTTCGTCAAAAAGACCGACCTTTGAAAAAAGTGTTTTTCTCATCATCGTGGAGGAAGGGCTGATGATACAGAGAGGAAGGCATTTTTCAAATATCCAGCCGGAATATTTTGCATGCTTGACCATTGGGTTGACCCTTTTCCCCCTGCGAATCCAGATCTCGTCGGTGTAGCAAAGGGGATAATGGGGGTTGTCATCCAGGAAAGCCACTTGAATTTTCAGCTTCCCCTTGACCCAAAGATCATCCGAATCCAAAAAGGAGATATACTTGCCCCGGGCCTGAAGAATCCCTCTGTTTCTGGCCGCGCTCACCCCTTTGTTCACAGAATGTTGGAGTAGCTTGACTCTTCCCCCGTATCGTCTCATCTCCTCCCCAGTCCCATCGGTGGAGCCGTCATCGACGACGATCAGCTCCATATCCTCAAGATCTTGAGCAAGGACTGAATCCACTGCCTCTTTCAGAACGAGGAGACGATTATAGGTAGGAATGATGACGGAGACCTTAGGCATCTTCAACGATTGCGGATTGCAGAATGTGGATTGCGGCGTGACATCTCCAAAGAATAATATTCCAAAATCCGCATTCCGAATTCCGAAATGGATTAGGCCGCACGGCGCGTCTGCTTCTTCAGCCGGCTAATTCGTTTTCTCAGAATTTCAGCCATCTTCAGATTTTTCTCTTGGATGAGTTCCTGTCTTTTGGCCTTCAGTTCTTTCACCTTCTGCTTCAACTGGGCCACGGTTAAAACCACTTTCTCCTTCTTAGCAAAGGCCTTTTTCTCCTTCTTGGGTTCCGGCTCGGTAATCCCTTTGGCCGCACGAATGGCTGTGATCAACTCCTCTTTCTTCATCGCGTGGACGCCGTGGATCCCGGTCAAACCGAGAGCCATTTCCCTCAGTTCTTTAGCGGTCATCTTCTCTAAGGGCTTCTCTTTCTTTTCCATTCTTTTCTCCTCCTCATCACCCCTCACCCCGCCCTCTCCCCTGAGGGGAGAGGGAAGGGTGAGGGGAACATTTATTTTTCCAAAGAATAAATCCCTAACTCGACGCTGACCTGAAATTCCTTTCCCGGTTCTAAATCCAACGGCCAGTAAAGAAGCAGGCAGGAGCCTTGAAAGATCCTCTCGAATCCACTCTCCGAGAGCGATACGGTCTCAACGGGAAAACGCCAGAGATCACAGTTTCTGTCTATCTTCAGGATAACCTTCATCCCCACCCATTCGTCAACCAGTTGAATCTCTGAAACATCCCCCAATTCACCGATGCTGGCCAGCCTTCGATCTTCGAGCTGATGTCCTCGGATATCGTAATATCGATCCGGTGCATCCCCGGCCAAGAGATTGATGTTCAATTCAATACCGAAGTTTGTTTTCCTCTTTTCCCCTTCGTAACTAACCTGATAAGATGCTTTCGCCACCTTCCCCCGGGTTGGAATGGAGAAGCTTTTTTCTATCTTCATCGGGTCTTTTTTTCCGTTCTTTAAGAGGCTCCCCAACCGGGAAAAAAAGATTTCCTGATACTTTCCTTTTCTTCTCACCTCAATCGCGTAGGGCTCCTTGATAAAGTCCCCCTCTTCCTGATATTGGCACCTTCGAAATGATTCCAAATCCGTCGTTTCAGCAATGAAATGGTCCAAGAATGAGACTCTCCGATAGTCATCGAAATGGAGGTACTGATTCAAATCCTTCTCTCCTGAATCAAAAATCTCATGGATGGTTCTTGTCTTCGTTGCCGGTGCCTTGTCCGTCAACTCCTGTTGCAGGGATTCCAGCAATTTCAATCTCTCCTGATAGCCCTCCTTCCTCCGGGTCAGGGTCCCGAGGATATTGAAGGCCTTTGACCGATCATCCATTTCCAAAAGGGCTCCCCCACGGCTACTGAAAAGGAGAACAGTTTCTGGATTCTTCAGAATGACTTCCTCATCCCCATCCCCATTGAAATCCAATCTCTCCAGTTCAATCCATTCTTTCTCTCTGTGTATTTTTTGATCGTAAAGGGCTTCTGCCTTGATCAGATTTTCATAGATCGCATAGCGGAGATGTGGAAGATAAAGCCCCCCGAAAACGCCATGCCAGTATGCATCATTACACTCCGCTCGGTGAAGGTAGTAGAGAGGATCCTGGCTTTTGCGAACAGGCTTCCTTTTCTCATCCCCAATCTTCTCTCGCAAATAAAGGACCCTCTTATGCATATCGTTCGATTCGGGATACTTGGCGAAGAAGTTCCTCCAGAACCCACCTTTCAAAAATCTTCTGATCTGTTCCCCTTCGGGCATCTCCTTCAACCTCTCGACAACCTTTCCGTATTCCACCATCGCCTCCGTGGGAAGGCTCCATTCATCCATTTCCATATAAGAGGAACAGGAGAGATAGATCGTCCCAAGTGGTTTCTCGCGAATGGCATAGGCTCCAAGGGGCATGGGTTCAATCCAATCCAGATTTTTTCCAATCAATTCAAAGAAATGTTCTAACCAACCTTCTTCGTAGACCGAATGGTAGGTAAAAGGCCAGATTCCGAATTTCTCACCATCATCGGCAAAAATACCTGCACACGGGGCGCCTCGAAGCCGGGAGAGATATTCCAAGGTTTCTTCCGGAGGATGAAAGGGGATGATGTATCGCAAGGTTTCGCTTCCCGGAAATACCTTTACTACCTTCCCTCCCTCCTCTGTGAGATAGTAGCCGTATAAATCCTCTTCTCTTAATCCGGATTTCTTGAAGTGATAATCATCGATCGTAATATATTCTACACCGGCCTCCGCTAGATACTTTGGGAGATGGGGTTCCCAAACTCTTTCTGCCAGCCACATTCCACACGGGATTACTGCCATATCTTCCTTAATGGTTTGGGTGAGCCTTTTGATCTGCCCGACTTTATCTTCGTCCGGGATGACCGCCAGAATCGGTTCATAATACCCGCCGGTCATCATCTCTAACTGTCCTTTTTTGACCAACTCTTTTAGAGTTTCCAAGAATTCCGGGTGATGCTCTTTGAAAAAATCCCAGAGGATCCCGGTATAGTGAATCGAGATCTTCATGAATGGGTATTTCTTAAGGACTTCGATGAAGGGAAGATAAGCTTTCTCGTAAGCATTTTCTAAGACGTGAAGGAAATTTCCAACCGGCTGATGATTGTGGACACAAAAAAGGAAGGCAACTTTCTCCATGGATGGTAATTTATACGATTTTCTAAACCAAATCAACTCTAAATAGCCGTGTTAATGCCAAAGGCCAATGCTAAAAGAAAAGGAGGGGTTAGCCTAACTGGTTCGACTCGTTCTGATATTAACAGAGGAAATTGGGGGTTCGCGGTAAATACCACCCTTTCCATTTTAATTTCGGACAGTGTTGGTGACTTTTTCCTGAAACATTGATTGTTCAAAATCGTGCATCCATGCAACTTTTCAAGTAGTAATCGGTAAGATAAGGCCGTACATTCCCAGCGATTTACCACCATTGAATTCCGATCATTCCTTTGTTATGCTTTTTATGAAGAAACACGCGTTGAAAGCCTTCTCAATTTTTAGTCTCATAAAGCGAAAAGAAAAAAATAAAGAAGGAAGGATAAGAGAAGTGTCTACTAGGAAAGAAAAAATAATTCAAAATATTAGGAAAAAGGCCCTTGAATATGACAAGTTCTCGGGCTGTTCTCAAAGTGTTTTACTTAGTATTCAAGAAGAGTTCGGTATGAAAAATTTGACAGTCTTTAAATCGGCCACCGTATTTGGAGGAGGGGTGGCTCGAAGTGGTGAAACCTGCGGTGCCTTGATCGGGGCTCTGATGGCTTTAGGACTGGTCATTGGGAGAGAACAAATGGAAGAAACAGAAGCATACCGAAAATCAATGGGACCTGCCCGTGAATTGCAGAGAAAATTTAAGGAAGAACTTAAAAATCAACTTGGATTGAAAGAAGATCTGAAAACGACTCTTTGTAAAGAGATACAAGAGAAAATCTACGGCCGATCTTTTGATATGAACGATGAAAAAGATTATCAAGCGTTTCTTGATGCAGGCGGTCATGGTGATTTAGGTTGCCCAAGGGTCTGTGCCATCGCGGCGCAGGTTGCCGCAGAAAAAATTTTTGAAGTGAAGAGTTAGAGGAAGCCAAGCGCCTTGTGGAAAAATGGGTTGCTTTTCTTGAGGCGTTTTCGAGTTAATTAAAGTAAGAATTCGCAATGGAAGTGTAGACAATGTCCTATACTTACGAACTTAAGCAATTGACTAAACAAGTTGAATTGACCCGACCTGAGCGTTTGGATAAGAGACGTAAGGGTTTAGAATTTTCGAGGATGAGCCTTGCCGAGAAAGAGAATCGGCTGAGAAAATTCCATCCCTCCTATAAGGAGAGTTCATTACAGGAATTACACGTTGGGCCGAGCAGAGGGTACAGGGTACCACCAGAAATCTGCGAAATCTTAGAATCATGGAGTCGGATTGACCCGGACAGGGTAGATCTTTCACGGATTGCTTATGAAACGGATGTTCTTGTTATCGGGGCCGGAGGAGCCGGGACATCCGCGGCCTTACTTGCACAGGAGCATGGAGCCAGGGTGATCATTGCGACGAAACTGAGGCATGGGGATGCCAATACGATGATGGCCGAGGGAGGCATCCAGGCGGCTGATCAGCCCGGGAAGGACTCACCCTATTATCATTATCTTGATACGATTGGGGGAGGACATTTCGCGAATGTTCCGGAGTTGGTTTACACCCTTGTGACTCAGGCCCCCTCCGTTCTTCAGTGGCTCGAGAGTTTGGGGGCCATGTTTGATAAGAATCCGGATGGCAGTTTCAAAGTGTTTCATCTCGGGGGAACATGTAGGAAAAGAGTCCATGTCGCAGCAGATATTACGGGAGCAGAGATCATGCGCACGATTCGAGATGAAACCAGAAACAGAGAGGGGATAAACGTTCTTGAATTTGCTCCCGTCGTAGAACTGGTTCTCAATGAGCATGGTCATTGTGCGGGTGCGATTCTTTATAATTTGGAGACCGAGGAATACTTTTTAGTAAAGTCAAAAGCTGTGATTTTGGCAACGGGTGGCTCCGGCAGACTTCACATCGGCGGTTTTATGACGACCAACCATTATGGAGCAACAGGAGATGGCCTTGTCCTGGGCTACCGGGCCGGCTTGGAAGTCTGTTTGCTTCACACCACTCAATATCATCCGACCGGAGCGATTTTCCCGGAACAGGCTGAAGGGCTTCTTATCTCAGAGAAGTTTAGAGGGGCGGGTGCGCATCTCCTCAACATCGACGGGGAGCAGTTTGTCTTTGAGCGCGAGCCAAGGGATGCCTGTGCGGCCTCGATCATTCGGGAATGTATTCAGATGGGAAAGGGGGTACCCACACCTGCAGGAAAAGTGGGCGTTTGGCTCGATACTCCTATGGTTGACCTGATCCAGGGAGAAGGGGCTTTGATCAAGAACTTCGTTGGGAAGTATAAGATTTTTAAAAGGTATGGGATTGATATTACAAAGGAGCCGATTCTCATCTACCCAACACTCCACTATCAGAATGGCGGTTTGAGATTTAATGAAAAAGGGGAGACGAAGGTATCTGGACTCTTTGCGGCCGGAGAAGTAACCGGCGGAGTTCAGGGTGAGAATCGTTTGGGAGGGAACTCTCTGTTAGATGTTCTTGTCTTTGGAAGAATTGCAGGGCGTAACGCTGCTCTCTATGCTAAAGAGAGAGCTAAGGATGGCCAACTCACCTTAGATCATGTACGAAAGTTCCATAAGGAATTGGAGGAGGGGAGGATTGACCGGAGAAAAATTTCTCCTGTTCTTCTTCCAGATTATTCAAATCCATTGGTGAGACAAAGACAGTTGACCACCACCTATGAGGGAACGATCAGGTAAAAAAAGAACAGAATAATAAGTACCAAACCATAAGTAATCCCCAATAAACAAAATTCAAAATTCTAAGCCATCGCTCTTTACGAATTTAAGTTATTTGAACATCGGGGATCAGAAATTAATTGTAATTTGGGATTTGCGAGTTGGAATTTTAGGAGAGATTTTATGGGCATGACCCAAGAGTTAGCAAAATATTGTCATGGATTAAAGTTCCGGCGACTTTCCGAGGAAGTGATTGATCGGGCCAAATACTTTTTTCTTGACTTCATTGGTGTGGCCTGTCGTGGTTCTCAAGAAGATTCTTCTCAGAGTATGTATCGATTCATTAGGGAGATGGGCCATCGGCAGCAGGGTGGAGTGATCATTGGGACGAAGGATAGAGCGTTTCATTTCTATTCAGCCCTGGCCAACGGTACCTCGGCTCATGCCATTGAGATGGATGATGTGAATAATGAAGCCTCTCTTCATCCGGGAGTGGTAGTCTTCCCTGCTGCTTTAGCCACGAGTGAGAGGGTTGACGGGGATGGGAAGAAATTTATCGAAGCAGTGGTTTTAGGTTACGAGGTGATGATCCGTTTGGGAAGGGCCCTTGGCCCAGAGAACAGCTATAAGAGGGGCTTTCACCCAACCGGCATCTGTGGTTCCTTTGGATCGAGCATCGTGGTCTCAAAGATCATGGGGCTTAAGCCAGAGGGGATGACGAGTGCCATGGGAATTGCAGGGAGTCAAGCCGCTGGTTCCATGGAGTATTTAGCCCAAGGGGCGTGGACGAAACGTTTTCATCCTGGATGGGCTGCACTGAGTGGGATGGTTGCAGCCCAGCTGGCGCAGAAGGGATTTCGAGGGCCCAGTTCGATTATTGAAGGAAGAGATGGATTTCTACATTCCTATTCAGATGGGGCAGATCAAAGCAAGGTTTTGGAAGGTATTGGTACTCAATATGAAATCCTTCGGACCTCTATAAAACCTCATGCTTGTTGCCGTTATATGCAGCCCCCGATTGATGCGGTCTTGAAAATTGTCAGGGAGAATGATCTCCCGGCTGAGAAGGTGGAAAAAGTCAGGGTGGGAATTTTACGTGCAGGGGCTCGTCTGATTGCAGAACCGTTGGAAGAGAAGTACACCCCACAATCGATCGTGGATGCTCAGTTCAGTATGCCCTTTGGTGCGGCGGTTGCAATCCTTTATAGAAGAGCGGGTCTGGACGAGTTCGATCTCTCCAAAATTCGGTCAAAGGAAGTGAAACGAATGATGAGGCGGGTTGAATGTGTCACAGACCCCGATTTGGAGAAGACCTTTCCGAAACAGTGGTGTGCCACCGCTGAAATCTTCACCAAGGATGGAAAGAGATATTTCACAAAAGTTGAATATTGCAAAGGCGATTCTGAAAACCCTCTTTCCTGGGATGAACTCATTGAGAAGTTTCATGATCTGACCAGTCGGTTCTGGACGAGAGACCGAAGATCAAAAATTGTGGATCAGGTTAAAGATTTTGAGAAGATTCAAGACCTCCAGAAGTGGTCTCCTCTTCTTTTGCGAAAGAGATGAAAAACACTGTATGTCACGTCAACTTTATCTTTGGAACAAGTTAATTCAGGGTTTGACGAACTGGACAGTGGTCAACAATTAAGGCAAATCATTCAAATGGCTTAATTGGAGCCCCTGATCAAAAATGGAGTGCAACCGTAAGGGTACCACTCAAATTCCAAGGTAGGCCTTTTTAACATGATTGTTGTTTAGAAGATCAACCCCTTTACCTTCCATAACGACCCTTCCGTTCTCTAAGACATAGGCATGGGTGGCGATGGTGAGGGTATGTTTCACGTTTTGCTCGACAAGCAAGATGGTCACGCCTTCTTCATTCACGCGTTCCAAGGATTTAAAAACTTCTTGAACCAGAATGGGGGCCAATCCCAGAGAGGGTTCATCCAACATGAGAAGCTTCGGTCGGGACATTAATCCTCGACCCACTGCGACCATCTGTTGCTCACCGCCACTCAGGGTGCCGGCGAGTTGGTTTCGTCGCTCCTTCAGACGAGGGAAAATGTTATAAACCCAGTCTATGGTTTCGTTCCGGCGCCTCTTTGCCTCAGCCATGAAAGAGCCCAATTCGAGGTTTTCCAGGACAGTCATCTCAGGGAACAGCCTCCGTCCCTCTGGGACCTGAGAAATCCCCAGCTCGACAACCTGGCTCGTCGGAGCACGGTCGATTCGCTCGCCGTTGAATTCGATCGTACCCGAACGGGGACGGAGAAGGGCTGAGATGGTATTCAGGGTGGTCGATTTCCCTGCTCCATTTGCTCCAACCATAGCCGCAAATTCTTTCGACTGCACCTTCATGGAGACATCCCAGAGGACCTGGACGTCGCTATAAGCGACTTGGATCTGATTCACACTAAGCATAAGCCTCTCCCAGATAAGCTTCAATGACCGCTTTGTTGTTGGCCACTTCCTGAGGTGTTCCCTCGGTAATTGTCTCCCCATAATTGATGGCGTGAATGCGGTCGGAGATGGACATGATGACTTTCATGATGTGCTCCACAATCAGGATGGTGATTCCCTGCTCCCGGATCTTTCTAATCAAAGCGATCGCTTGGTCAAGCTCAGTCGGGTTCAAACCCGCGGCCGTCTCGTCGAGCAAAATGACTTCTGGATGCGTGGCCATTGCCCGGGTGATTTCTAACCTTTTTCGATCCCCGATCGTTAGGCTCCTGGCCAAGTAATTTTTGCGGTGCATCAATCCGCAGAACTCTAGTGTTTTCAGCGCCTCTTCCTGAGCTTTCTTTATGCTATTCACCCGGCAGAAAGCCGAAGCCATAACGTTCTCTAAAACCGTCATACGGGACAGTGGCTTGACCAGCTGAAAAGTACGCGCAATCCCTTTTTTGCAGATGGCATTAGGTTTCAACCCTGTGATCGGTTCTCCCTTAAACAGGACTTCCCCAGAGGTAGGGAGGTAGAAACCATTGATCAGATTAAAAACGGTGGTTTTTCCAGCTCCATTGGGGCCGATCAGACCGAAGATCTGACCTTTCTCAACTTTGAAGGACAATTCTCTCACCGCTCCAAGGCCGCCAAAAAACTTGGTAAGGTTTTTCACCTCAAGCATATTTTGTCCTCTTTAAGTACCTTCGGATCTCGATTACACCATCGGGAATGAAGACGATGATCAGGACGATGAGAATTCCCAAGACCAATAGATTAGCACTGCCGAAGTAAGCGCGAAAAACCTCGCTGAGAATGACCATGATAACCGCTCCGATAGCCGGCCCGTAAAAGGTTCCTGCGCCGCCGAGCATCACGACAAGGATCATCATGATCGATACATCGGTCAAGGAGAAAACGACCATCGGGTCGATGAAAGCCATGTAATTCATGTAAAAAGCGCCGGTGAGACCTGTGAAGAAGGCAGAGATAAGGAGAGAGAAAAGCTTATATTTGGTGGTGTCGATCCCCATCGACTCGGCAGCGTCCTGGTCTTCCCGGATGGCGACAAAGTAAAAACCCCACTTAGAATTGATCACTCGGCGGATGACATAAAATCCGAAGGCCGCCAGAACAAGAACAAGATAATAGTAAAAAACCTTGCCTGCAACGGGGACGATAAGGATACCTACGGACCCATTGGTGAAAGAGATCCAGTTGGTGGCGACCAATCGAAGGAGTTCAGCCAAGGCGAGCATGGCCAGGGCAAAGTAGGCTCCTCGGAGTCGAAAACAGATCAGCCCCATGGGCACCGCAATAACCATAGCCGTCAAGGGTCCCAGAATCATCCCGTACCAGGTAGAAATCTCTTTGTGGAAATAAAGGAGACCCGCCGAGTAAGCGCCCACTCCATAGAAAGCTGCATGGCCGAAGGAAACCTGGCCAGTAAACCCTCCCAAAAGATTCCAACTCTGCCCGAGGCAGATCCAGATCAAGACCATGATCATCATGTGGAGAATGTAAGGGTTTCTTTCGAAAGCGGGCACAAGAGCGAGGACCAAAAAGATGAGCAAGGGAAGAAGCTTCTTGAATTCCATTTTTCTTTCCATCTGTTTTCTTCCCTATACCCGCGTTAGCCTCTTTAATCCGCCTGGCAGAAAGAGCAAAACGAGGACGAAAATGACGAAGCCAACGGCTTCTTTATATCCCGGAGAGATATAAACAGCTCCCAGGGCTTCGGCAATGCCCAGGACAACGCCGCCTACCGTGGCGCCGATTGTACTTCCCATTCCACCGAGAACGATAACAATGAACGCCTTGGTCGTGAATGGTTTGCCGACATTGGGAAACAGGTAATAGATAGGGAGAAAGAGAGAGCCTGCTGCACCGGCCAGAGCTGCCCCGAGGCCATAAGTCAAGACCGTGATCCTCTCCGTCTTAATCCCCATGAGCTGTGCAGCATGGCGATCCTGCGCAGTGGCACGGATCGCCTTCCCAGTGTCCGTCTTCATCAAAAAAAGAAAAAGAAAAAAGGTGATGCCCGCAGCGATGACGAAGGCAATCGTCAGAGCAACATTAATGGACAGACCGCCCACGTACCAGACAGCACTGGTATAGTTCGTGCGCAACGTCCGGTAGTCGCCTGTGAACAACAGAAGGGCGATATTACTCAGGACCAGACCGATGGCAAAGGTGAGCAAGACCTGGGTATGGGCAAGGAGGGTTTGAACACGCATCACAGGGGTGATCGTATATTTCTGAATGAGGACTCCTATCACAAAGAGGACGGGCATGGAAAAGACCAGAGAAAGATAGGGATCCATACCCCAAAGGGTGAAAAGCCAAAAGGTCACGTACATCCCAACCATCATCAGGTCACCATGGGCTAAGTTGAGGATTGACATGACGCCAAAGATTAGAGTGAATCCAACCCCAATAAGAGCGTAGAGACCCCCTGTGAGGACGCCACTGATTAACGTCTGAAGAAACATCGCGAGAGCGGTCATAGGAGCCTTGTTATCCCTTGGGGTGAGACGCAATACAAAGCCACCCCCGGAGCTGCAAGGAGCCTCGAGGATGACTCTTTATTAATCCCTTGCCATTTATCTCTTGTCCTTCCACTTCGGTTGAGGATACAGATATTTTGTCGCGGCAGCTTCCGGTGGCCAGATGGTCTCATGTTTCATCTTAATCACTTGGACCACCAAGGATGGAACCTTGTTTTGATTGATGAACTTTTTATAGTTAACGAATTTCACCGGGCCGAAGATCGTCATCATGTTCGTCTCGGAGAGGGCCTTGATCAGGTCTTCTTTGGAAAGTGATTTTGTTCGTTCAAGCACATCTCGACACACGTAAGCTGCGGAGTAAGCCTCCGCGCCATGGTAGGTGGGAGCCAAATTATACTTTTTTAAGAAGGTCTCGTAAAACTTTTGCGCTCCGGGATATTTCACATCATGACTCCAGAGGACAGCAGTCATCACCCCTTCCCCCAACTTTCCTACTCCGTTTAGAAATTCTGGAAGAGCAAAACCGGCAGCACCGCCGCAAAACAGTTTGGAATCGATGTCTAATTCAGCGGTTTGGCGGGTCAGAAGAACTGCATCCATAATGTAGGAGACCATGAAGATCACATCGGCTTGGGCTGCCTTCGCAAGGGTCAATAGAGGCTTGAAATCTGGTGTTCCAGCCTCGTAAGGCTCAAACATCATGACCTTGATTTTGTTTTCTCCACACCATTCTTTCATCGCCTTGGCGGTACTCGTGCCGAAAAGGGTATTCTCAAAGAGGATAACCATCGAAGTGGGTTTCACAATCTTGAGCATGAAATCCTGAAGACCTGAGCAGTATTCACTTGCAGGTTGGTTCAGACGGAAAACGTTCTTCCATCCTTTTTGGGTGATTTCGTCCGCTGCCCCGCTTGGCGAAAGAAAGGGGATACTGTATTGTGCCGTTGTGCCGGCAATGGCGAAAACTTCGGAACTTGCGTATCCGCCCATAATCATGGGAAGATTGTCCCGGGTGATGAGCTTTTCCGTCACTGCTTTTGCCTTTTCCGGCTTCCCTTCATCATCCTCGAATAGAAATTCTAATTTCTTCCCCTTGAGGACTCCTTTTCGGATTCCTCCTTGGGTAAGAATCTCCTCTAAAGCAAGCTTATAGCCGTTATGATGTTGTTCGCCGAACTTGGCATGGATCCCCGTAATGGCCAAAGGGATCCCGACCGCCACTTTATCCTGGGCCCGGGCATAAGGAGTAGTTACCCAAAGAATAAAGAGCCCTAAAAACAACAAGCATAAAAATCGTTTCATGTCTCTTCCCTCCTTGATAAGAATTTGAAAATGCTTTATAGAAAGATAAAAAATTTAATTTGCCTTTAAGATGGAAAGGTACGATTCTTTTAAGTTACGCAGGAAACCGTGACACCCAATTATCATTTTATCTTTAATTTGTCAACTTATATCGATGGTCAGTGCCACGAGGACACCTCCTGTTTTTCGGGGTAATTTGAAGTTTGCTAACGCATAGTTGGGAAGAAACTGTTTGAAATAAACTTGACAAGAAGAACGGTTCTGGCGGCTTACGCGAATCGATGGAGATCCTCGAAAAAGAGAGCATTCCCTCGCTCGTCGGCATGGATGCCCTGGAACAGGAGAGGATTGACACGTTGCTGATCCAATTGGGCGGCACGCCTAATTTCGAAAACATCGGCGGGAACACATCGGCGGTGCTATTGACGGCGGTTGCCAAGGCAGCGGCCGATACGCTGAAGATCCCTATGTTTTGATTATTTTGCAAAGATGAGACATGGAGCCTTCCTCACCCGTTAGGAAATATGATCGGAGGGGGAGCCCACAGTCTCGGTCCTGCTCCCGATATGCAGGAACATT
>Ga0187772_10000115_pt1 | contig 31321 bp, 29 predicted proteins | sample 0116_SJ02_MP15_2_FD_133137 | JGI IMG/M metagenome (GOLD analysis project Ga0187772, IMG submission 133137) | Tropical peat soil microbial communities from peatlands in Department of Meta, Colombia - 0116_SJ02_MP15_20_MG | ecosystem: Environmental > Terrestrial > Soil > Wetlands > Peat | place... | reverse complement strand
TAGCATTCTCATCAGGAGGCCCTGGCTCAAAAGAAGGAGAGGCAAGAGGTACGAGTTCGACATTGGTGATAATTACTCCCATATCAGGTGCATCGGGAAATGGGTCCCCTGGTTGAATTTTTACCCCAACCATTACCTGAGTGTTACCGATCTTGACTCGGGCAGACCCCTCGGCTTTGTCGATCAACCCCGTTTGCACACTTATCGGTCTATATTCATCAAACGTCCTTCCGTCCACTCGCTCTCTTCGCTTTGCAAGATTGTAGATATAGTCCTTTCTGATCTCTGCTATAACGTCATTCATATTCTTCACCCTGGTACTTTTGGATTAAAGCCTCTCGTTGCATTTCAGCTACTAGAGCACATCCACGTTTTGCCAATTCTAAAGCTTTCTCAAACTCATCAGTAGTCAAATGCCCATCCATCTGAAGCAACGTAATTTGGCCAGTCCTGACATCCATAGCGACAGGCATATCGGCTTGCCCATAATTATCCTCTTCTTTTATTAGATCTAAAACGACCGTGTCATCGACCTTTCCGACTGCGCAAGCAGATATCAAGCCTTTCATAGGAACCCCCGCATCAATTAGCGCGACTGAAGCTGCGTTTATACCAGCTGTTCTAGTTCCTGCATCCGCCTGAAGTATCTCCACGAATACGTCGACAGTCGATCTTGGATAAAACTCTTTCATTATCAATGGATCGATGGCTTCGCGACTCACTTTCGAGATCTCAACACTCCTTCGATCGGGGCCAGGCCTTCGCCTTTCTTCCACTGAAAAAGATGCCATATTATATCGGTACCTAATTATTGCCCTGCTGGCTTCTTGCAAATGTCTGGGATGAACTCCTCGCGGTCCATACACCGCCGCAATAACTTTGTTTCCTCCATGCTCAACATAACATGACCCATCTGCCCTTTCTAACACCCCGACTTCGAACTTAATGGGCCGAAGCTCTTCTGGGAGCCGATTATCTATCCTCCTACCATTACTTATGAATTCCATGCTTTTCCTCCTCAAGGAATTTTGTCATTCGGTCAGTGAGTCCTGAGGTATGCGCTTCCTGCTCAATCTTCTTTATAGCCCTCACTGCCAGATCTTCATCCGACTCTTTTCCATTAATCCATATTCGACCGTTCTTACCCACGAAAATATTGATATTGAGAGTACTCTTTAGCATATTTATCATTGAGCCAGCCCTTCCTATAACTCTTGGTACCTTCGAATATGAAACCTCTATGATCCGTCCTGTTCTGAGTACCTTTAGCTGATCGTTTTTAAGCGCCAGCTCAATTTTCATTGAAGAGTCTACATCAACGACTTTAAATATCGCAAGATCTCCAACACGCATTATCTTTGACATTTCACTTGAATCAATTCTACGAGGGTATTCAGAGATGTGCATTAGCGCCTCGTACGGTGCGGAGATATCAACTTTCCAGTTAGAGAAACTAATATCGACTATCAGCCCTATGACTACATCTCCAATCGAGGGGATATACTTTCCAGATAAGGGGATTACACGTATCTTGTCCTTGTCGTCAAAAATTCCGTAAATCAGAGAATAAATCTTTCCGTCCTCAACGTATGTTCCTTCACCTGACTTGGGTGGATCATCAGAAAGTAAGTCTCCTGGGATGACAATGTTTTTATCCACGATCTCCTTGTTCTTCATTTAGCTCCATCCCGCTTCACAATTCTCGTCTCAGCGTCGCCCTTAGTGAGTCGATTAACAAGCTCATAAAAGTCGTTTTGCAACCCTGCCGGAAATCTGACCACTCCGATCCAAGAGCCATCCTTTTGCCAGCCCTCCTTTGTTATGCGCCCAAAATTTTGGAGTTCTCCGTAGGACTTCGCTGTGTAATCAGCTGGTATCTTAACAGCAATATCAATTTCTTCGAATCTTATGGGAATAATTGGGCGGATTGCTTTCATCACTAAGCTAACCAACTCGTCAACGTTTTTGAAAGGATCTATATTCACCTTTGCCTCTTCCATTGCTTTTTCAATCCTCGCTGGGGGGTGAGGTGACCCAGTCTGCGGATTCACAGCATTTCTCGCAATGACGTTTACAATTTGTTTTCTTTTATGCTCCTGTATTCTTCGACGTTGTTCAGAGGTGAGGTGGATCTCGCCCTCTTTAATAATTTTTTCTGCAATTTTAAGAGTGTCAGTGGTTCCAAAGATCTTTTTTAACCCCTCTTCTGATGCCTTATCCCCTCGTGACGCATGTTTGAAAATCTCTTCGACGACTAATGCCCCTTCAATATCAGAATCACGTTCTTCCCTAATTCGGAGCGCTACGTCAGGATCCACTAGTACTTCGAAATGTTCTCCACCCTTAACATATCGAGCTGTCACCGCTTCATCAAGAGTGGTCATCTTTCTCCCCCGAGTCTGTTATTATCCACTTTAACTTATCTCGCCGACACAATTTTCTATTGCGAAAGCCTTTCTAGTATACTTTTTACGTAAATTTCAACCTTTTCAGGTTCAATCTTTCTAAACTTATTATCTTTCGCATCAACTACCGCTATCTCAACGGTGCCGACCGTCAGCTTACCTTCAGTGGCTTTGTAAAGAGCTTCGAGCCCTAGGTCTACGGTCTTCTCGATGTTTGCATTTTCATCGTATTTCTCTTCTAGAACTTCCATTACTGCATTTCTCCCAGACCCAATTCCGGTAGCTTTGACCATTAAAAGCGCTCCGCTAGGATCAGTCTCGAAAAGATGTGGACCTTCATCATCGACTCCACCAATAAGAAGTGCAGTTCCATACGGTCTCACACCACCATACTGAGTGAAAGTCTGCTTGTGATCACAAATCTTTTTCGCAAGAACTTCAACTCCAATGGGTTCATTATAAACCACCCTATTAACTTGCGCATCAACTCGTGCTCGATCAACAAGAGCACGGGCGTCTGCAACAAGACCCGAAGTTACTGCACCAATATGATCATCTATTTGAAATATCTTCTCAGTCGACTGGGGCTCTAAAAGCCTACTGGCAACCCTTTTATCGACGAGAAGCACTACCCCGTCGCTCGCTTTTATGCCCACTGATGTAGTGCCTCTCTTGACTGCTTCGCGAGCATACTCAACTTGAAAGAGCCTACCATCCGGTGAAAATACCGTAATAGCTCTATCGTATCCCATTTGCGGTGCCATCTGCATTATTTCAGCTCCTTATTATCATGTATCGCAATGCCAACTAGTCCGACATCCGAACGATCTATGACTTTATTATCATCTGCGACTATATCAATTTCGCTGTCATTCATCTTTATAGCCTTCCCAGATATGGGCCTCTTAATATTAAAAGATGTGCCGCCTTTCGATTGCTTTTCTATTTGTAAATATTTTTCTTTAGCTCCTGCCAGCGTTCCTGACACTCCAAGAACCCGTACGCTCAGTCTAAGCTTTTTCACTCTAAAAACCGTCGCAAGCACCGATCTTACGTCTTCTATGCGATTATGTCTGCACCGTAAAAGTCCTTTCTGACCAACAAAACTAATTAGCTCGATTCTAAGGTCAGTTAAACCAACATCCCCAAGTAAAGAGGTCGTTGCCGAGAGGATCTCATTTCTTATTTCTGCAGCTTTTACAATCTCGTCTGAAATTACCTCAAAAGCCACGTATCTAACGTTGTCTCGTAATGTTGGAGGTATGACCTTCATAGAAACTACTCAACCTGATTTAACAATTTTTAACCTTTTATTCACGATATCACGTGGGATAGTACTAAGCGCTGATTCTGATTGTGTCACGTCCATCCCTATAAACCTAGACAATGCCTCGACCTCGCGTGGCGCTTTGAGGTCATAACAGGAGACTGCCCCATTTGTAAGAATAATCTTCAAAGCGAACTTTTTGCATATACTAAAATTTTTTCGCTGCAATGACAAAAGTTTGGATCTATAATACCCACGGTGTCTCCATAGATAATCAATGCTAAACCCGATTGCAACGTCATTTTTTTTCGCAAGTGTTGCCAAAATATGATTCAACCCACTACCTGTTCCGCTTTCGGGATGAAGCAATATGTCTACTCTGCTATCACCGCAAGCTACCCTGTTAATCCTTTCATCCCCGCCATGAACTGCTAAGATCGTTACTTTGTCGCGGTAGATACCAATTAGATTTCTCAGCATTTGCGAGCTCTTTGCCACCAATTCAATGCCCGAAATGATATCTAGTGATTCTAAAGGCTGCCAGTAAGTCGAATGATTTGTAATCGCTATATTCGCAAAGCCATACCGGTTTGATACCAATTTGAGTTTCTCTGGGGAATCAGCACATTCCGGGCGAGAATGAACACAGAGGTCATAGTACTCAGCCATCTGTTAATAAGCCTCTTGCTACTTCTAACGCTTTTTCCTTACGGGCAGGGTATGTTGCTATCTTCACTTTAACTAAAATTGAATCCTTCTTTCCAAGTTTAAGTGAATTCTTTGCTGCTTCTTGTTTGTTGATTCGAATAAATAAAACTCCGTCATCGTTCACATAGCGGTCCAAATCGTTTAAAAGCTTATGTATGTGGTCTTTTGGAAGATTTTGCTTTATGCGGTCTAAAAATGTAGCTATTTCCGTGGACTTAGTTATTTCAACCGTGAGTACATCTATGGGATTTCGAAAATGCCCTGTTGCATGTTTCTTCTGGACTTTTGCATCGTCAGATAACAATAATTTAAGGACATTTAACACTTTGTTTTCTTCCTCCGTGGCGTGCACAAAAACACTAATCTCGACGCTATGCACCGTTTTAAATCCGTCAGACCGTGTGTGAGAATTCTTCGCTAGTTGAGGCATTAAAATGATTTCTTTAGCGGCAATAACTTGCTATTTCCCTATCCTGCCGTGAGCATTAAGCGATGGGCGGGTTTTTTCCGTACCTCTACCCCTCTCTCTCATGCCACGGCCCTTTTTACCAGCGCTTGTCTTACCGCGAAAAGCGCGTCCAACTGAATTTAATATCCAGTTCAAGTTCTTGTCGTTTATGATAGACGAATGCTGAGGATCAACAAGGATGACTTCATACCATTTCGCCTTTCCGTCTTGCCCTACCCAGTATGAATTCAATACCACTAAATTTGGAAACTTTTTTGCTGCTCGTTCTTCGGCAATTCTTTGTATGCTTTTGCCGGCAGTAATCAAGTTAGTTCCCATATGCTTGGTTCTTCTCCCACCTCGTGGTCTCGAGTTCCTTCTGCCTCCGCGTCGCACTCTCACTCGCGCAACAATTACTCCTTGTTTCGCTTTATATCCAAGACTCCTCGCTCTGTCAAGGCGGGTAGGTCTTTTGATCCGTATGACAGCAAGTTCCCGTCTCCAATCTTGGAGTCTATACCACATTAATTCATCAACATAACTTTTTTTAGGCGTTTTCCACGCATCCCGGATATATGAATACATTGACTTCATTTCTAATCCTCATTCTAATCGGTTCAGCTTGAAAGCTACATTCCTTGCGATTGACGTCTAATTTTAATTCAAGCAACAGTTCTTAACACACTTTTAACCATTATTTACTTTTTGTTACTATTAACGCCCACTCATTTATGCTTTGCAGTTGAGGCTATCTTAATTACATCACCATTTGAGAGGACATGATGTTCTCCTAATCTTTTTTTGTTTCGCGCGTCGATTGCATAAAGGAATCCTATTCCAATATCTGTATGCACCTTGTAAGCAAGATCCTTTACAGTCTGCCCTCTCTTCATCAAAAACGCGTCAGGCAGAACATTTCCATTGCTGTCGGTGAGTTTATTCTCATCTTCAACAGGATACACAACTATATAGTCCAAAACATCAAAAACAGCGCTATTTATACAGGTCTGCACTCCAGTTCCTTCTTCAGCAATAAGCGTTAAAATTTTTTCAAGGCCTTTCTTCTGCTGATCGCTCACCGCACCGATTATTTTAAAATGTTTATCACCAGGAATGTAATCAATTAGTCTATTCTTGTTTGCAAGCCGCAGTGCAAGTTCAGCTTCAGCGCTCGTCTTTATAACACGATCTTTGAGTAAAACAAGTCTCTCCAAGTTCTGAACCGGCGCGATGTCTTTTTTATTTGCCGCCACCACCATTGGTTTCGAAATTTTTCTTATTTCGTAAGAGAGGTTACAGATCTCAGCTTCAGTCCATTTAGACGGCGGTTTATCTAAAAGTCCGAGTTTAATTATGGAATTTTTTATCTGATGTTCATTGACGTTCGTTCCTGCCAACTGAATAGCTAACAAATGTTCAATTTTTTCTTCTAACTGCGTCTTTCTCGCTAATCGGGCCCAATTCCTTTGTATTATCCCACAAAGCCACATCGTCAGTTCTTTATCGAGAAGCTCCACATCATCAAGAGGGTCGTGCATCCCTACGCCGATTGGTTTGCCTTCTATATCTGTTCCACCAGATATGTCAATTACATTGATGATTACTTCAGATTGGCGAAGATCATCAAGAAATGCATTACCAAGCCCCCTGCCTTTATAGGCCTCCGGCACTAACCCTGCTACATCAACTAACTCAACAGGTACAAAACGCGCTCCTTTTATACAGTTCTCACACTTAACAGCTAATTCGTCGCATGGACATTTCACCCGTACATGAGTTATGCCAATATTCGCGTTTATTGTAGTAAATGGATAATTTGCGATTTCTACATCAGCTAGAGTTGCCGCTTTAAAAAAAGTAGATTTACCTGTATTCGGTTTTCCAGCGAGAGCAATTGAAACTGTCATAATATCTTTGCGTCAGTTGCTGCAATTAATCGCCTTGCCCACAGAAGCTTTTTCTTTTTTATTGCTCCAACGGTAGCATCCTCAAAATCAAACCCAACAATGCTGATTTTTTTTGCGCCTAGATATTTAGCCAAGTACACGGCCCTATCACCGTCAGTAAAGCCGCCAAAGTTAAACACATTAGATAGTGGGCGCGATTGCGTGGTCCCGATTATTTTTGTTAACTGAGGGACATACTTTTTTAACTTTGCAATATTATCGCCGTGTGCGTGTACTATAATTATAGCACATCTTTTATTTGCCTCGATTATGTCATCTATGACCCCATCTAGATCTGAAACGATTATATGCGGAGTTATCCCATGGGACAACAAAATAGTGGTTGCCCCGTCTGCTGCCACGATCACCTTTTCCCGCTTGGTCTGTAATTTTACGACATCCTCTGAAAGTCGTGGTGCTTTACCACAGACGATAACTTCCTTGTCTTTTATTGTGCTCTGTAACTTTTCAAGCGGCAGTACAGAATCTCCTTTTTCTTCCAATAAGTCAGAGAGAAGTTGAGCGGAATGCTCGTCTTCGTCTCGGCTAAATCCAAAATCATTGAGTATCGCCTCATAAACAGGCTCCCATTCATTAAAGTTCATGACAGTGTCTCATCACAAATAGATATTGTAACTGGATGACCTTCAATCACCCATTCCTTTACATATTTACAGCATTCAACCTCTCCGTTCACCATTTCACTTGTGAGCGTTTCATCTTTTATATAGTTATAAAAGTCTCGTATTGTGTTTGCAACCTGTTCTGAAGTTATAAAACCTATTTTAATTTGAGTAGTATAGGAAAGATTCATTTCTTTGCGCATCACTTGAATCCTCCTAACTAATTCCCTCGCGATTAGTTCTTTTTTTAACTCACTAGTGATTTCAATATCTAAAAAGATTGTAATTGAATTTGTAGCACCTTTCACAAATCCATCTTTCGTCTTTTCAGAAATGACCACATCTTCGCTTACGAGAATAACTTTTTCTCCGTCAACTTCTATAGGTAATCCAAAGGGTATCATGCGAGCTACGACGGTTGGATCAAGTTCTCGCAGAGACTGTTGAATACGCGGAACGAGTTGTTTATGCTTTGGTCCTACGGAAGTGAAGTTCAGCGCTACAGAATATTCAATGAATTCCGACTTATCCAACCTGAAAGCAATTTGCTTTATATTCAACTCATTTCTTATGATAGCCTTTAACTCATCACTTTGGATTTCAGGTCCTAGGCATATGAGTCTTTTAAGAGGTTGCCTTATTTTTATGTTGGATGCAGCCCGAGCTGCCCGCCCAGCTTCTACTATTCCTTTGACATAGTCCATCCGGACTTCCAACTCTGCGTCAGCTGCACCCGTTACAACTGGATATGGCAGGAGATGGACACTTGCCGCTGCGGTACTATCCTTTCGTAAACTTTGATAGATATGTTCAGCGATGAACGGAGTAAAAGGAGCAATAAGTGCAGCAAAAGTCAGCAGAGTCTCATACAGTGTATCGTATGCCGACTTTTTATCTAAATCTTGTTCTGTCTTCCAGAAGCGTCTTCTCGATGTACGTACATACCAGTTGCTGACATCCTCTATAAATTGTTCAATTTCAAGTGTTGCCGGGTTATAATCGTAAACATCCATCGATTCGGTCACACGCGAAATAAGTCGGTTTAACTTCGAGAGCAACCACCTGTCGACTTCATTCCTTTGATCGTGGTTTAACCGTTGAAGTAATGGATCATAGTGATCTATCCTAACATATGTGCAATAAAATGTAAGAACGTTCCATAGAGTCATAATAAACTTTCTCTGCGACTCTATAACGGCCCCCTCATAAAATTTCTTAGGGTTTCCGGGAGGGCCAGAACTAAACAAATACCACCTTAAACTGTCAGCTCCTTCATTGTTCAGAATGAGCCAAGGATCAACGCTATTTCCTTTGCTTTTTGACATCTTTCGTCCTTGCTCATCCACAATATGACCCAAGCTGATTACATTCTCGTATGCATTAGTACCAAAAACTGCAGTTCCAATAGCATGGAGACTATAAAACCACCCTCGTGTTTGATCAATGCCTTCGCATATAAAATCGACTGGAATTTTAAACTCACTCCTCGCTTCAAAAGGATGATGAAGAGAGGCAAAAGGAGCGCAACCAGAATCATACCAACAATCAATTACTTCACTAACACGTTGCATCGGTTGTCCACAATGATTACATGTAAGAGTTACTTCATCGATGTGGGGTTTATGCACACCTTTGAACGGGGCGCGACCATTCGACTTCTGTTCCAACTCATCGATGCTACCAACTACAGTTACGTGTCCGTCAGAACACTTCCATATTGGGAGGGGGGTGCCCCAGTATCGTTCACGGCTAAGCGCCCAATCCCTGACATTCTCAATGAAATTTCCAAACCTCCCGTACTTAATTGTTCTGGGATACCAGTTGACCTTCTCATTGTTAGCCATTAGTTCATCGCGAAGACCACTCATTTTCACAAACCACGCCTTTCTGGCATAATACATGAGTGGTGTTTCGCACCTCCAACAGAATGGATAACTATGTTCAAACATTTGAACCTTAAACAGAAGACCTTCATTCTTTAGAAAAGTAACAATTACAGGATTGGACTCTGTGAAGAACATGCCCCCAACCAACTCTACCTCTCGGCTAAATCGACCATCTGGATTGACAAGTTGCACCATAGGGAGCCCATAAGCTTTGGCAACGTTAAAGTCGTCTTCACCAAAAGCTGGAGCAACGTGCACTATTCCTGTACCTTCAATAGTTGTGACAAAAGAGGCAACCACGACAGTGCTTTGAGCTACGCTAAAGAGTGAACGATATTTCTTACCATTGAGCACTCTACCTGCGTATTCGTCTACAATTTTATACTCAGATGTTGTTCGAATTACAGCATTAAGCATATCCTTCGCAAGTATCAGTCGCTCACCATTAAATTCAACGGTCGCATATATCACATTGGGATTAACTGCTAAAGCTACATTAGACAAAAGAGTCCAAGGTGTTGTTGTCCACACCAAAAAATACGTTTTTTCTTCATCAATCAAAGGAAACTTTACGTAAACGGACTCTTCTTGTAGAGCGTGGTATCCCTGAGCCACTTCGTGTGAGCTTAAAGCTGTGCCACATCTTGGACAGTAGGGCACTACATAGTAGCTTTCGTACAACAACCCTTTTTCCCAGAGTTGCTTTAAGGACCACCACACTGATTCCACATATTTTGGATCCATTGTGGTATATGGGCTATCCAGATCAATGAAAAAACCAATACGCCTCGTCAAATCGGACCATTCGTTTATGTGGCTGAACACCGATAATCTACACGTTTCGTTAAAACTTTCGACTCCATACTCTTCGATCTTTTGTTTGCTTTCGAGGTCGAGCTTTTTTTCTACTGAAATTTCTACCGGAAGTCCGTGACAGTCCCATCCACCCATTCGAGGCACAAAGTATCCACTCATGCTCTTGTACCGACAAAAGAGATCTTTTACGATTCGCGCATAAACATGATGAACCCCCGGTGAACCATTTGCGGTTGGCGGCCCTTCAACGAATCTAAATAATTTTGAGCTTTCATTGATCTTTAAACATCTATTAACTATATCGTTATCCTTCCAAAATCTTAAGATTGCTATTTCAGCTGAAATTAGATCTTGTCCAAAACTTAACTCTTCCATCTATTGTGCTCCAGTAGTTCTCTTTATCTAGCGTCTATCTTAATACCATCTATTTGCTAAAATTACCAACATTCTCACATTGGTCCATAATTGGGAGCGTGCTGAAATTCGCACTTTGTCCTAAATCTATATACAAAAAATATTCACTTGGCATCAAAAATAGTTACTACTTTGTTATTTATGAAACAGAGTCAATTTTTATGTTTTCTAATTTCTGACTTTTTACAGCTATCTAGCAGTCCTTTGCTTGGATATTGAAAAGATTTTGACGTGTTGAACGCCATGTTGAACCATCATGTTATTCATAAATGCTCTTATTACTGAGGCATCTCCTTTTACAACAGTAACTTCGAGGCAATTATGGGGGTCGATATGGATGTGGATCGTTGAATTTATTATATTTGAATATCTGTGTTGTATGTCAGTTAACGTGCTCACAAGCCCTTTTTGATCGTGATCGTAAACCATAGTTATCACTGCTATTTGATCCCCCAGTTCTTGACTTAACAACTGATAATCTATCAAATAATTTCTTATCGCATCTCTTATCCCTTCAGACCTTGAGGAGTACCCCCGATTACTTATTACCTCATCGAAGGCACTTAGCAAATTTGTCGGTAAGGAGATTCCAATCCTCGTAAGTTCATCTTCCAATTTAACACCCCTTTCTAAACTGACTCCCAAAAATGCCGCGTTTCATTTGACTGTTTGTACAACCTAGTATGAAAAATGTCCGTGTAGAAGAACTATAATGTCCGTGTAGAAGAACTATACTATTGGCTATATAAGCTTTATATATCATTAATCTAATTAAATTTATTTCTTTCACGCAATCAAATATTCAACAAAAAAAGTCAACATACGTGGCTTTGCAGTAAAGGAAAACAGACGTTACCGCTTTGTGCAGAAATATAATGTTGATTTTAACACAAGACTTGTGGTGTGTCACTACCATAATCACTTCTCTGATGATGCGGCAAAAATGAGTTTTTTACTTCAAAATTAATGTTCATGCAAGTCACTTTGACATCACGAACTTTCCTGCATAAGCGAACACAATTAATGAAATAATTTTAAATTAAAAACTCTAGAAGCAGTAAAATTAGAGATGGATTAAAAAGGTGAGCCTTGGAGAGAGAAAATTAAAATACGCTGTCATGCTCGATCATTTACATTATTATAGTGAATCGTCAACAATTAGCATAGTTCTCATTTGAAACAAATGAGGCGTGTCTTCTTGCGCTACAACGCTTGTGCATTTTCTGCTTGAAAGAGCAAGAATATCTATATTCTTTCAAATTTTTCGAATTAGAGTTATAGAAACTATAGTCCACTTCACGGCTACATGCTCTCCCATGGAGAGATGCAGAACAAAGTATAAGTCAATTAACGCACAATAAATACATAATCGTCACTTTGATCAACAATTCAACGTAAAAATTAAAAAGATTTTTTGGCGGAGGGGTTAATCATCAACATTTCAACGGAAGATACAAAAAATTCAGAGGCCTCGTTTGAGACGAGAAAGCTAACCATGCATATAATAAACTCGTTAAGTCCATCAAACAAATTAAAAGGGGTCAGCATTGATGATATTGTAAAATATGGAGAGACTCTTGGACTTCATCCAGAAGTAATAATAGGTGTGGCTCAACAATTTACAAAGGAAGAGTTAATTATAGAAACGTCAAAAAATCGATTTTTAAACAAATATCCGCCCCTGAGCATGGACAAAGCTGAGACTCTGAAAAACGTAAACTTTTACGACACTCTTGAACTTTCGGGTCAAGAGCTACAATCTAGAAATGAAGAAGAACTCGAAGAAATGTCAGAACTGCTAAAGCAAAGTAATTTGGTGATGACGCCAAAACAACTTTCGCAGATCAAAGAGGAATATGAGGATATACTAGAATCAGATAATCTTGACATGTTTTTTAAGGGATATCCAAGCGACACAGAAATTGGAAACCGTGTCGGGATAGATAAGCGAAAAGTTCAGGGTGCGAGAGCTCTGTTAGGATTACTAAATGAAAGAGATCTTAAGATGGATTTCAACCGTGACAAGTTAGTCGATTGGCTGTTAGCTCCTAAATCTGAGAGGGTAGGTTCAAAAGAATTTGCTGAAGAACTGGGTGTTAGCTATTCTACTTTTAAGCGAAAAAAGGCCTTGTGTGAAGCATTTTTTAAGATGAATAACTCTAAAGACGAGTGAGAATTAAGCAGCTTAGCGTTGATTGAAGCGTTAAATGAAATTTGTAGTTGACAGGATGCTTGGGCGCCTAAGTGTCTGGCTCAGAATACTTGGCTTTGATACCACAAGTGCGAACTCTTTTAAAGGTTTTACTAATTTTCAAGAGGATACATATATGCTCAAACTAGCTGAAATAGAGAATCGCGTTCTGTTGACGAGAGATGCGGAGCTGCATATGAGAGCTAAAAAGAGAGGATTGAAATCCCTTATAGTAATGCAAGGAAATGTGATATGTCAATTAAAGCAGATAAGGGATATATTTGGAATTAAAATTGATGCAGAACCTGCTGTATTACGGTGTACGGCGTGCAATGAAGCACTTCAAGTAACAACTCTAGAAGAAGTGCGACGATCAAACGAAATGCAAAAGTTGAAACAGACCGGCGTAGAAGTAGAAGAGTTTCTTAAAAGACACAATGAATATTATAAATGCAATACATGCAGCAAAATATATTGGAAAGGAAGTCACTGGGAGAGCATCCTGCACAGCATCCGTCAACTTGCTGCGGAAGCATCTAAAAAATAATGAATGGGCCCTGAGTTTAATTTAATTCCAGATAAATAGCAAGTGTCTTTGACATAGAGCATACATAGAGATATATGATTATCTCTTATTCTTACTATTATCAAAAGTTGTAAGTTAAAAATCTTTTGCTACATCCATTAAATAGAAGCTAACAAGTTCTTACTGCTAATAACACCTTCATAATTATTGATTTCAAATATAGCCCTTTTTATACTTTTTAACAAGTCGACCGTAACAGTTCCTTTACCCAGTTGCAGGTGCTGATCGCGTTTCCCATCATTATCACTAACGTGGTGATATGCGACCTTATAGGTAACAGCTAAGAACTCACTTAGGGCAGCATTAGTGTTAGCATGACCCACATCAACTGTTGCTAAACTTCCACATGATTCCACGAAGAGTTGATGTTCTTTAACATCCCTACAAAAATAAATTTTCTTGTTTGGCATGTTTTCAATGGATGACAAAATCCCAACATCAGTCGTATAATCTGTCCACTTTACCAATAAATCCAATCCGTAATTTCGGGAGGCATTTATTACCCAATCGGTTTTCTTCAAAACAAGGCCTGGATGCGTAGTAATCATAGTTGCTTCAATCGCGGAAGCAAAATCAGTAGTCTCATTAAGTTGCTTCAATGTCTCTTCTCTGATACCGACATTTAAACTAGCTGGATTTAAATCGATAGTCGGCGAGTGAATTGTAAACTCTAGATTGTATGAGTGCGCTGTATCGAACCTTTGTAAATTTTTTAAAGCAACTCTGGGCAAATTTGGCCCTTCACAGAGAATCTTGACTATGTTAAAACCATCAGAAGCCGCTATGTTAAGCTGCTCCTCAAATGACTTATTGAAAAGCGCTAACGTCGTAAAACCCATTTTCATGAAACACCTTGTTAAATATAGACATGAAGTTATTTACTCATTTAATAGCTGTAAAACTTGATGATCAATAGTTTACATTAATATCGTGTAGCACTACTCGTATAATTATTGTTGTGGAAGCGTAAATAAATGAAGGATACTAAAAGCAACTACAGTTGCAGCTGCGAAGACGATCTACTTAGAGATTCTTCCGTCGAAAACCTTCAGACAAGTTTACAATGTTTTTAGCTGACAGGATTAATTTTGAGAACTTTGAAAAAATCGTAGTAGAGCGTTCTAGTACGTTGGACTTGATGATTATTGAGGTCTTAAATTTATATTCTAGTTTGTGCGCCGTGATTGGTATATATCTTAGAGCTTAAAAAAATGAGTTCTAACATGTTTCTAAGATTATAAATAAAAAGTAAATACGTTCAATACGTCGAATGAGGAGCTTTAATCTTAAAAATCATACCGATAGCAACAATTCCGTTTGAAGAGCTGCATCTCGTAGCGGCAGTTGCAGGGAGCATAAAATGCACTGTACTTTCGGGAAAATGTGCAAAGTCAGAGTGACCCAACAAAAGAAAATTGATAAAATAAGAGATCTAGATCCCTGAAATAAAAAACGACTAGATCGTCCCTGGAAAGAATGCTTTGAGGAAGTTCTTAGCATCTAGGAATTATATGAAAAATACACTTTGCAAGACTAGGTTGAAGGTCATAAGTAGTCATCTTTTTAAAAAGACTCTACAGCCTCAGTCGGAATTGCGAGAGAATCTGGATTGTAGTAGTTTATAGTAGAGTAGTATCGCAGATTGTTTGTGGCAAACTTTTTAAACGCATCAGAAATAAAAAAAGCTGAAAATAGCTCAGTGCACTGTTAAAACAAATAAAACAAATGAGGACGTACTCAATATTCTGATGGCGGATGTTATAACCTTTATCTCGCTGGGTAGTAGTCTTCTATCCGTACAATGTCATCAATATGCGGTGTGGAGATGCTATGCATCAGCGAATTTTCCGTCGCTACGATTTTATGAGGAGTTTTTGGTTTGATGTGCACCGTATCATTTCTACCAAAATACTCTTTTTTGTCTTCAAACTGTATATAACAAGAGCCTTCAAGCATGTAAAGTGATTCTTCTCTGTCATTGTGATAGTGATAAGAAGTTGTATAATTCTCTTTTATATAAATCTCCTTAGTAAGATAGTTCTCAGTAACAATCAATATCTTCTCATAGCCCCAGGGCTTATCTATCCTATTTGCATACTCTTTCTTTATTTCTTCCAAGTCCTTAGTGGTGTCAATGGACATCCAAAAAGCATCCTCTTTGTAGTAACCTAGCTGATTAGAATCAGCAAGCATTGGGAAAACAGTCTTTTCTATCTCTCCTTTTTCAAAATCGCCAAATGGTATTTCACTATCAAGAATGTAAATACCGCCATTAATGTAGTACTCTAAAAAAGGTTTCTCTTTGAACGACTTGATATGATCCTCTCCGAGTTCCACAATTCCATAGGGACTTCTCATTTTTGTGACAAACATTACAGCAGGATAATCGCTTGAATCAAACTTCTTCATCATCTTTTTCAGATTAAGATCAGAAACGACATCGCCGTTTCTCACCATAACCGTCTCATGCTCATTAATGGAATCTATGGCAAGCTTTATAGCGTTTAACGTACCAAGGGGCTTTTCTTCTATCGAGTACTCGACTTTCATACCCCTATAATTTTCTCGGTATCTTTCCTCTATTTTATCGCTTAAATAACCTGTAAGCAGTATTACTTTGTCAATCCCAGCGTTCGCCATGTCATAAAGCTGTTTATCCAAAATTGTATAATTGTCTTGAATTTCTATAAGTGGCTTTGGCATATCCTCTGTATAAGGCTTCAGCCTTTTTCCATAGCCACCGCATAAAATCATGCCGATCATAATTCTTCAGCATATCATAGGGTGGCATACATTTAAACCTTCTCTCAAGATATTCGGCAAAAACCCTTGAGCTCATTTTAGAAAAATGTGTAAAAACTGAACTTGCAAATGGTTAAAACATATTAACTCTTTTCTACTTTAAAAGTCATTTCAGTAGGTCTTCGAGAAGATTAGAGCCAATCTTTCAGTTTTTATTACCGTTTCACTGAAAAATCTTACAATTGCGTCATATTGAATTTAAAAAGCAACAATGTGATCTACGCGTGTAATCGTATTGTCTTTTCAAAAAAATATTGTTTAATAATTTTATAGAAAGCATGCAGGGCCGTTAATTATTGAGAGTCTTAAGCGAAGCAATAAATTAATAATTCACGCAACCAATTATAGTAACAGACAATGTGAAAACGAAAGAAAATAAAAAGTCTCGCAAAGAGCTTCTTTTAAATTCGGTTAAAATAGGAAAAATTGGCAGCAATTTTTTTGGAGCTACTCCACCGTCCGCATTTGTTGGGAGAATAGGGTATCCCAACATATTTGCTGGGCCTCTTATCTCTCCGCTCATTGATGATCGAAAAATCTTTGACACGCCTGAATCGTGGCTTGTATTAAAACAGGAAGACATCGTCGAGATTAGATCAAACCTCGTGCGGTCAAACTTCAGGTTGAAGGTAACTGATGCCATGGATCCCACCAGATTGTTACTTGAAACCCAAGAACTAGCAATGTCTGAGCTTCCCGTGGACGTTGAAGTAAAGTTTATAAAAAGTCCCAAAATGGAAATTAATTTTGACAAGATCACTGCCCCTATGGGGCCATCTGGGATAATTAGTGATATCGAAATACTAGACAGCCCAAAAGTTCCAAAAAAAATCGATAGTCTCGTTTATGATGTTGATATTAAGGCCTCAGAAGCGGCTATTGAACTATATAGGTATGGAGTTTCACCATATCAAATTAGTAGGCTTTTATCCGTCGGACTACTAGGTAGAAAAAGGCTGATTGTTCCTACTCGTTGGTCGATCACTGCTATTGACACAATAATTGGAAACGCGATGCTAAAACGAATGAAAACTTACCCAGAAATAGATGAGGTCAACTTATTCATATCGGAGGGTTTTGGAAATCATTTTGAGATAATATTACTGCCTAATCGTTATTCTTTCGGATGGACGGAACTTTGGATAACTGAAAACGGAAAAGTGGAAATTGGAGACTTATACGAAAACTACGATGGCAAAAGCTCAAGTATGGATGGGGGTTATTTTGCTGCACGATTTTCGACACTTGAATATCTTGACAATATTAAGAAGCAAGCCTCAATCTACATTATAAGAGAAGTCCAACCAACGTATGATATACCGCTTGGAAGCTGGCTAATTAGAGAACTTGTGCGAGATGCATTTAGACATGATTCCTTAAAATTTGAAAGTTTAGCAGAAGCTTTAAAAAGCGTCGCAACGCGCATCGATATAGCTCGGATCAATACGATATTTTTAAATAAACATTTGTTTCAAAGAACTATCTTTGATTTTTAATTCTAACTATTTAATCTGTTATTTTTACTTTTATTTTGTAAAGTAAATCCATTTCTTTTATTTGCACCCCTAAAGTTATTAACGGGCAAATATGCGCCGTTTTAAAAAAAGACAATTAAATAGACTAGCCGAACTTAAATTAACATGATGTTATTTTTACGATAATGTCTTTTTCTGAAAACGTTTACTGTGAGAATGCATGATTAAGCTACTAATTAATGTTCATGAATTGAATTAACGTAAAAAAAGTAAATAGAAGTTTTCACACGAAATGGCTAAATTGCCATATTAAGTCAAATACGCGTGTGAATTGCTTTAAATTACAATCATTTGAAATTAAGATCATTCACTAATTTATTGGGAAAGCTTTATGAAATGTGAGAATTAGATTATTACACTTAAGAGGAGGATCGTTTGTGGTTGTTAAAGTGGCAGTTAACGGCTATGGAAACATAGGAAAGCGAGTAGCTGATGCAGTGGCCAAACAAGATGATATGCTACTAGTTGGAGTTTCAAAAACGCGGCCAAACTTTGAAGCATTTGTAGCTGTTGAAAAGGGTTACCCCTTATATGCTTCAGAATCTGACAAAATTGGGGGATTTAAAGCTGCTGGATTGGATGTTGCAGGAACAACAACGGATTTGATAAAAGAAGCGGACATTGTCGTCGATGCTACTCCAGAAGGAACAGGTGCGAAAAATCTTGAGAACATTTACAAAAAGGTCGGCGTCAAGGCAATTTTTGAAGGTGGTGAAAAACATGATGCCATCGGATTTTCATTCAACGCTTATTGTAATTACGAAAGAGCTCTTGACAAGGATTATTCAAGAGTAGTTTCTTGTAACACCACAGGGCTCTGTAGATCACTATATGCTGTTAACAAGGCCGCCGGTATTAAAAAGGTAAGGGCAGTTCTAGTACGAAGGGGGGCGGACCCGCTACAGATCAAAAAAGGTCCGATTAATGCAATCGTGCCTAATCCACCGACAGTTCCCTCGCACCACGGCCCCGATGTAAACACGGTCATGCCGGAATGGAAAATAAACACAATAGCAGTTTTGGTATCGACGACGTTGATGCACCAACACAATATTATGATTGAAGTTGAGCGCGATGTTACGCGGGAAGATTTGCTCAAAGAATTCTATAGCTTAAGACGAATTATGCTCGTAAGAGCGAGCGATGGCTTAGGTTCAACTGCAGAACTCATCGAACTTGGAAGAGACCTTGGGAGGCCTCGATATGACTTATGGGAAATTCCAATTTGGGAGGAAAGCGTAAATGTTGTTGATAATGAAGTATTTTTCATGCAAGCAGTGCATCAGGAATCAGACATAATAGTAGATAACATCGATTGCATTAGAGCAATGACGGGTATAGAGAGAGACCCTTGGAAGTCAATAAAAAAGACTGACAAAGCTATGGGAGTGAGAGGCTCATTTCGACCTCCACTATGTTTAGAAGATAACCCAGCGGAATTAAGAGAGATACACAGAAAAGTTTGGGGGTTGGAGTGATAAAGGAGACAGTGAAAATAACGACTGACTATAATTGAACGCAAACAATGTTCTTAGACTGACAACGAATTGAAAATAACAATTTTAAGCAAAGCTGCTTTAAAGGGTCCCTTCGTTAGCATGTACGGACGATAACAATTTCAGCAGAGAGCAGATTCTTATTTTGTCAGCCAGAAATTGTCGGCAATACACCTTCATATGTTATACAAATGTCATCGCTAATTGAAAATAACTTAGCACTTAACTCGAAAATACTGATGGGCTGAAAGTTATAATCTTTTTAGCATGGCACAACACAACTTTTGTCAATATATCAAATCGGAGCGCAGTGGATGTTACAGTAATGAACAGAGAGAATCAACATAGAACAAGTGGGTTCTAGAGTGTTGGTAAAACGTCGTCAAATAGTCTTAGAGTAAATCAGTTTCTTACGAAATTTTATTAATAATAATGCTTATTCTAGCACGAAGAAATGGTGTTGATGACATATACTCAACTTGATATTGCCCCAACAATTGCACACATTTTAGACATAAGTATTCCTCATCATGACGGAAAAGAGATTTGGGAAGCTATACGCTATACAGAAGATAAAAACATAAAACAGATACTACTTGTGATTATCGACGGAATCGGAGTAACACTCTACAATAAGCTCGGTGGTACCATAAATTATGTAAAAAAACTTTCACAAGATGGTCTTTTCTTCGAGTGTGAATCACTTCCACCGCGTATTACAACGCCTAATATTGGCACTATTCTCACTGGATATACTCCAGAACATCATTTACTCTATAAAGTTGCTGATGTATTTTATACACCGATACGGTCAGTGCTTGAAATTGCCAGTGAAAATGGAATTAAGTCAGGTATAGTCATTGAAACGATGGGTGCAAAATCCATGTCAAATAGGGTTGATGTAGCAATTGGAGTGGAAAATACTCGCGGGATTGTGGATTATGATAAACGGATAATTAACCTTGCGCTTAAAGCATTTAAGCTCGAGAATGTGATGCTTATGGCAATTCATCTTAGAGTTATTGACAACTGTTTGCATCATTATGCCGAGTCTTGGGAGGATGTGATATATTCGGCAACTACAATAGATGGAAATATTAAACGACTCGTAGATGGCTTGAGTAAGTCAACTTTGTTGTTTATAACTTCCGATCATCCTGTACACGTCCCAAAGTGGGCATACATCGATCGTGACAGCATTAACGTGCCACTCATTATATACCACAAGCACGGATATGCGGATGGCACGAAAAAGTCGGATCGAGGTGTAACAAACAAAGTCTAAAAGTATCTACCTATTAACCGATATTACTAGCAATTTTAAAGTTGAGATTTTTTAATGTGAGGGAGAAAAAGTATGACAGAAAAACACGTTCTTGAGGCATTGGGGAAAGCTTACGTCATAGTTGAAGATGGGAAAGTTGTGCAAGTCGGCGAACCATTGATAAAATACTGTCCCATTTTTGCCAAAGCGCGAGGAATCGAGAAGATAACTCCCGAAGTTATTAAAAAGAACATTGAGTTCAGAATAGAAGACTTCGGAATGTGTACTGGCAACAGGTCAATTGAGATGGAGGTTTTTGTTGGCTTCGGGGCGTCAGAAGTTATGATGACTGGATTACGGAAGGGACTCCTCGATGCTAGCATATCAGTTTGTGAAGGAGTGGGTACTGTTATTACGTCGAATCCAACTTTAACGCAAGGAATTGGGGCTAGGATTTCCGGAGTGATATACACCACTATAATACCAAAGCTCGTAAAGCGCGTTGAAGAAGCAGGTGGGGTTATTCTCGATGGCGAGCGCGCAATTATAAATCAGCCTCTTGGGGTCGCACGGGCCGTTGAGCTTGGGAACAAAAAAATTGCAGTCACTGTCACAAACTTTGATGAAGCAAAGAAGTGCCGTGATGTTGAGAGAGCGACGCAAACAGAAGTTACAATCATAGGAGTGCATGTAACGGGAATGGACGAAAAAGCTGCAAAAAAGTTTGTAAAAATCGTAGATATCACAACAGGCTGTGCGTCTTATGCAATACGAGACGCTGTAGGAGATAGAGCATTGGCACAGGTGGGTACTGGTGTGCCCCTATTTGCACTAACGCAACAAGGAAAGGAACTTCTGCTTGAACGAGCTAAAGAAGTATCGAGTCCGATTTTGATAAATACTATGAAGCTCCCTGTTTTACCAGAGGAAAAACAACCAGTCCCCCTCATCTGAGGCCCTTACATGGAACAACAGTATGAACATGGTGTAAATACGAAAATAATTCATGCAGGGCGTAGACCTTGTCCGGAGAACATGGCTCTGTCAACCCCCATTTATCAGACCTCGACGTTTGGATTTGATGAAGTACTGAAAACTGGAATCCCACGAGGAAAGTACGTCTACTCACGATTTTCAAACCCAACTAACACTATGCTTGAAATTAAAATGGCAGCTCTTGAAAGAGGAGATTGTGCAGTCAGTTTTGGTTCTGGTATGGCGGCAATAACTGCAGCCATTCTCACTATGTTAAAAAGTGGCGACCATCTTATTGCAGACGAAGTCTTATATGGCAGTACATATGAGTTTTTAAACAAGGGTGCCCCTAGATTCGGATTTGAGGTAAGCTTTGTTGATACGTCAGACACAGATCAAGTCATAGATGCTATCAAGGATACTACTAAACTGATCTTCTTTGAAACCCCCGCAAATCCCACGCTTAAACTGATAGACATAAAGGCAATAACTGAAATAGCAGCGGAGGCCGGGCTGAGAACAATTGTGGACAATACATTTCTAACGCCCTACTTTCAAAGACCTCTAGAACTCGGAGCAGACGTCGTCGTTCACAGTGCCACGAAATATTTAAATGGGCATGGTGATGCATTAGGAGGCATAATCATCGCTCCATTTGAATTTGCGGAAGCCGTCAGAGCGGGGGTACTTCGAGATATGGGAGGTGCATTGAGTCCATTTAATGCTTTTCTTATTTTACGTGGGACTCAAACCCTTTCAGTAAGGATGGAACGGCACGCCCAAAATGCGAGAGAGATAGCCGCATTTCTGAAGAAAAAGGCAGAGGTAAATGAGGTTTTTTATCCCGGCCTTGATCGTAAACTTGCGCACAGCAAAAGTCTGCGAGAACAAATGTCTGGATTTGGCGGTGTCGTTTCTTTTGAGGTTCATGGAGGGCTGAATGAGAGTTTAAAGTTTTTAAACAGCCTTAAACTCTGCACTCTCGCAGTGAGTCTAGGAGACACAGCGTCGTTAATAGAGCATCCAGGCCTTATGACCCATTCAGTCGTTCCAAAAGGCGATAGAGATCGAATCGGTATAACAGACGGCCTTATAAGACTATCAGTGGGCCTGGAAAGCGTTGAAGATATAAAAGCTGACATCGAACAAGCATTTGACCAGAAGTGACAGATTTAATGACTATTTAATGAGTGGAGTCTAAAACTTCAGCAGCCTCTTTGAGCCGATTTATTACAAAATCTTTTTTAAGCGATGCGAGGAACCACCCAGCTCTGGGTCCTGAACTTATCCCTAAGAAAGCTATGTAAATAGATTTAAATGAGTCTTTAGGATTGATACCGATGAGCTCGCTTATTTCATATATCGCGTTATGGAGTTGTTCAGCATCATCTACACCTGCTTCTATAACCTCAGCGAGTTGCGATAACACTTTTTTCTGCTCAATGGTAAGCATTAGAGCCTGAACAGGAAGATGGTCTTGTACCGTAAACTTAACAAATGGCGGTGCAAAGTTATCAAGCCAAGTTTTTGCATATTTTGCCCTCAACTTTGTCGAGTTGATATCGCTGACATTATAACCTCCTCGCTTTAGAACTATAAGGAGCTGATCAAAATTGGGGGCTATTTGAACCGCCGTGACCATATGCCTGAAAGGAACACTCGATTTGATGTCTACGACCAGTGAGAGCTCGTAGGCGCGACCTTTCCCGCTATCGAACTCATCTATAAGATTCAAAAGACCCAGACCAGGATCAAAGTCAATTAGCTTTTCAGGCTTTGTTTTGATTATCATATATCTCAAGACATCAGCTGGTACAGCGTCTAGCATTTCTTTAATCGTTACCGTAACTCCTCTAGAACTAGACATTTTGCCTTTTCCTTTAAGATGGATATGCCCATAAGGAATTGGTCGGGGTGGTTTAAATTCAAATATCTCTTTCGAAATATGTAGTCCGGTATCATATGATCCACCGGCTACAGCGTGATCCTTCCCGAACGGCTCAATTGTCACACCTAATATGTTCCATCGCGCCGCCCAATCAATTCTCCAAGCGAGTTTACCTTCTCCTTTTGAAGAATCTGCTATCCCCTTGGTGCCGCACGCACACCTGTAGGCAACTGAGGTAATTTCTGGCATGTGCTCCAATACAACCCCTGCAGTAATTCTTTTGCACGAGCTACATAATGGATTAAATGGACTCCATTCAGGTGGCAATTTTCGTCCTGAGACGTCCTCGATTATCCTTGCAATGTGGTCCTGCTTTTCAAGTGCCAGTTTGATTGCCGCTGTATAGGTCCCAGTTTTATACATTTGGTCTGCCCGAAACAATTCCGGTTGAATGTCTAGTTCTTCTAATGAATCTAAGAATGGCTTTAAGTAATGTTCTGCATAGTTCTCGCAACAGCCCACAGGATCAGGTATTTCGGATATTGGCCACCCTACGTACTTCTTACAAACATTTGGTAAAAAAGAGTACACTGTTCTCAGTGGATCAAACGTGTCAGCAATGTAAATCAGCCTCGCTTCTTTCCCAAAGTCATTAATAGCCCTCAAAACTGCGTCAGCAGTTACAACTTCTCGCATGTTACCAATGTGTATATTGCCGGAGGGAGTTATGCCTGTGGCTATAACTTGATCCCCGCTAACACTTTGTGCGATTACGTCTGCCCAGTGTACAATTGCATCTTGCTGCATGTCGAACGTAAAAGGGAACTACATTATTGATCCCTTCTTGACGTCATTCTTAGAAATCTCCAATTACAATTCTTTGATCTCGAACCATAAACTTCTCACTGACTTGATAATGGGAGGTTCCAACCCTCTTACTAACGAAAGATTGGGACCAACCTTTTTTTCTCTTAATTTGGCGACAACGCACCTTGAAAAATCAGTGATTCCAACATCAAGATCATTTATGATTTTGTAACATATGATTTACAATTCACTTCCATGTAAGGTAACCTCAAATCTTCAGCGGCATTGCCAGAAGCGCGGCAACGTTTGGTTCAATTAAATCTACTGTTGTCACAAGAGTCGAAATTATGACAGCTAACGAAGGCCCACTATCTCGTTTAGTTTTGCTTTTTCATTCAGCCTTTTCTGAGCTAATAAAAGTCACCTAAATGGTTTCGTCAGAAATCCATTGGAGGTACTCTTTTGAACCATAATCGATGTTGTAGGAAACTATACACGGAGTTTCATAACTATGAAGCTCTAATAACTTCTCAGTAACTTTCTGTACTAATGTGGTTGTCGTCTTTATGTTTAAAGCATATTCCTCCTCCTCCTGGATATCCCCTTTCCACTGATAGATTGACATAATCGGATGTATATTTACACAGGCACAGAGTCTTTCTTGAAGAAGCTGGTAACTAATTCGCCTCGCTTCTTCGAGGTTAGCTGTAGTTACATATATGTTGGAGAACATCATCACACCAGTATGGAGAGACGTATTTGGACTATTATATCCTTGCACTAGTAATCCTTTCTGTTTATTGGCTCTTTGTGCTCTTGCTTAACAGTGTAGGAATTCTCGAGCGCCATAATATTACTACTTATGGTCCAATTCTCATGATACGAACCGTGCGCGGCCAGCAGTTTTTAGATCGATTAGCTCGTCCAAAGAAGATTTGGAACGCGTTTGCCGATATTGGTATTTTTGTTGTCGTATTATCGATGATTTTTATGTTTATTCTTTTGATACTTAACGACTATTTAACACTTCAGATAAAACCGGGACCAACAGCATTTAATGAGCCTCGAAATATCTTATTGCTACCGGGCATAAACCAATTCATTCCATTAACGTGGGGGATCATTGCGCTCATTGTCGCACTCATCGTTCATGAACTTTCACACGCGATTTTGAGTCGCGCGGCAGACATTAAACTAAAAGCCATGGGTCTTTTGGTATTGGTGCTGCCTGTGGGGGCGTTTGCCGAACCGGACGAATTGCAGATACTCGGCGAAGAAGCAAAAGAAAATGGCAAAATAGTCACAAGAAGGGAAAGACTTCGAGTAAATACAGCGGGGATTATGGGTAACTTTATCGTTGCTATAATATGTCTCGCGTTATTCTTTGGCCCTGTCCTGTCAGCTATTACTCCAACACCAGGGTTAGGAGTCGTAGGCGTTGTGAGTGGATCATCAGCAGATAAAGCGGGAATACGACCAGGCATGACAATTTTACAGATAGACAATACGATAATCGCAAGTAATGACCAGTTTCATGCCTTTATGAACACAACGCACCCGGGACAAGTAGTTGAGGTAAAAGCTGCGGAAAAAGGCACCACGTATGAATTTACCGTAACCCTTAGCAAAAATCCAAACTTCAATCAAGGATTTCTAGGAGTTACAGGCGGTTCAGAGGAGACGCTTAACTTTTTAAAACAGATACCTTACACTCTCAATACAGTTGGGGGGTGGGTGGCGCTCCTCGGATTAGCTTTAGTGATATTTAACGGATTCACGGGAGACGTGATCAACTTGTACCAGCCAATTGGATGGGCCAGTCACCTTGGGCCAGGTATATTCTGGATTGCTAACACGTTATTATGGGTGGGATGGCTTAACTTCTATGCGGGACTTTTTAACAGTCTTCCGACGGTGCCATTAGATGGAGGAAACGTGTTTAGAGATATTTTCAAGTCAATTATAGAACGACTCTCAAAAAACGTCAAATTTCAGGATCTAGTTACAAGAGTGGTCGCTGACATGCTCGGAGTCATTATACTAGCCTCGTTCATACTTATTATTATCGGTCCACGTATCTTTAGTGTGATTTAATGCATTTATTGTCCATATCGATTTTTTATTATTTAAATGAGCTTGAATAAAAAAGAACGACAAATGCCCCACAAAAAGTGAATTGCATTACTTTGAAGTCGGCTTGGAGATACTAAAATGAGAAGGATCCCCGCTACAATGGCTACTCAACATCCGGATTCTGCCACAACCTATATCCCAGTGCAAAAAGAAGCCGAAGAGGCGATGAAAGTCCTTTTGCCTACAAACAAGGGAGGATTTGGGATCGATGAATATATGATAGACTTTGAGGGGAAGATGACTCCGTATGTTCAAACCTCCGAGGTTGTTGTAGGACTTGTCTCCAAAGGCCTAATTCCTGGAAAAGATGTTTTTATTACACCACGGATTCCAAGTGTGTCACAAGAAACGGTATTTAGGCAGCTTATGGCACTTATGTCTATTATGGAAGCTTATTATCGGATTCACGAAGAGACAGACGAGCCCAGTATATTAGAGGTTATACATCCGATGAGCAAGAGCGCTCAAGAACTGATTGATACTAGGAAACGAATACTCGATGTGGTAGACCTCACTAATCGCGAATTTAACATAAGTGTTGATCAACGGGCAATTCATATTATACCCTTGATTGAGGAGATTCCTGAATTAATATCTATTAAGAAACTGCTCACCGAATATTTAAGTGGCTGTAAAGACCTTGGATTGCGCGAGGAGACCCTACGTGTAATGTTTGGAAGAAGCGATGCCGCTTTAGATTATGGTCATCTTCCCTCGGCCCTCTCTAATAAACTCGCCATATCAGATTGTTATACGTATGGGAGCGAACATAACGTAATAGTAGCTCCAATTATGGGCGCTGGATCGTTGCCGTTTAGAGGACACGTAACCCTTACGAATGTCGATTCACTATTAAATGATTTTGGAGGCCTAAAAACAGTTACCATTCAATCAAGTCTCATTTACGACCACGATCGTCAGACTACCATTAAGTTAATAAAGAGAATCAGCGATGACCTTCAAAAAACGAAGCCAATTGATTATTCTGCCGAAGAGCGAGACGACATATTACAGTTAATTGGCATTTTTACAAAGAATTATCTAAAGACCTTTTACCTAATAATAGACTCAATAAAAGCTATATCTGATTTCTTCCCTAACCAGCGCGATCGTCTTGCACGAAAAGGCTCTATTGGGTATGCACGAGACGTGCCCAAGCCGGCTTATCTTGCATCTTGTATTGGAGACAAGAAACTTTCGCGTGAATTGATGCGCCTCCAGGTGACAAATGCGCTACCGGATCTCCCCCGTGCTATAAAATTTACTGGCGCGCTTTACAGCATAGGACTTCCTCCAGAGTTCATCGGAACTGGAAGGGGGTTAAAGGAGGCAGACGACAGAGGATCCCTTGATGCACTTTTAACGGAGTATTACCCGGGTCTGCGAGGTGACTTAAGTTTTTCCCAACAGTTCCTCAATTTGAAAGTAGCACGAAGTTTTATGTCATATGCCGCATTTAAGCAGGTGCAACAAGATGTGAAGTATGTTTATGAATATTTGGCTCTTGATGAAAGCCCGCAAAATGTAATATATTGGACGTTGATGGAGACAATAAAACCAACGCTGAAACAATTGATCAGCGCGGGTGAAAGAACGTTGATCGATGAAGTCACGCAGATGGGCCTCATCGAAAGCTGTATTTTAAAGATGGGCACTATGAGGGGGGCGCTCGGTTAACTTTTGGCTGCCATCATAGTTTTTTAAAAAGGGCTTAGCGAGTGGTTAACGCTGCAAGAGTCATAAAATTTTTAAATACGCATCTACAATACTTTGTCCAGTTAGAAACACGATGCCATTCTTTTTTGCGTATGCAATTGAGTTCGCTTTACTAAGCGCTTTCCCTGTTTCCGCATCAAGCATTTCACACACCACCATAGCGGGGTTTATACCAGCCATTTCAGCTAAGGCTATTGACAGTTCAGTTTGACCTCGCCTTTCTCGTATAAGCGTTCTGGCAGCTCTCAGGACGGGTACATGCCCCGGCGATCTAAAGTGCCTTCCTAAATCAACATGGTTTATATTCATAGCATGTTCAACAGTCTTTGCGAGCTCGGTTATAGTTAAAGCACGGTCTATGTCCGTTATCCCGGTTCTAACCCCCCTGTGATTTAACCATAGAGAGAACGATGATCGATTATCATAGGCAAGATCTCCCGGCTGTTCACAAATTGATTTAAGTTTAAGACTATCCCCATTAGAACTGGCAAACTTTAGAATATCAGACATAAATGGCAAGCAAATCCGTTCTGCAGCCTTTGGATGGACCGCCACGCAAATAAGTCCACCAGCTTCAACTCTCATTTTAGCAACATCTCTGGGTGTTACTGAGACAGCAGGAATAACCATATCAGTTTCTCCTTCTCTGTCTTCAAAATCGTAAATCAAAATCATTTGCCCATTTTTAATGGATTTTATCGCGTCCGAAATGCTCACGTCGTCACCACCTTTATTTTATCACTGTTGCCCCGACCAAGCGTTTGTTTGATAGAAACTGGAGCTATTATTTCTACAACATCGTTGTGATAATGAGATCTATCAGGAACTATTATTGCCCCCTGTATGCCCTCAACTACAGCTGAATAACAGTTGATGCCACCATAGGTGCGATTGCGCCTCTTGAACCCCGATATACGTACTGGCTCGAACTCTACTAACCTCGCACGGGCTGGAACACTATCCCGATCAAGCTTAACGTTCAGCGTGCCAGGGTAGGGTGAAAAACCAAGTTTCTCTTCAATCTGCTTCGTGTACCCATGTAGGCTAAGGTAGTACTTTCCTTCTCCTAAGCCGGAAATTATACAGCCATTAAACTCAACCGCACCTGCATAATCAAAAATAGATTTATATTCTAAATATTCATCTTTTAAAAAGGACTCACCTTTATCTGTTATTTTCACCGCCTGAGATCTACCCAAAAGCTTACGTGAGATTAAACCTTCATCGTCAAGTTCTTTAAGTCTGCGAGAAGCCGTCATAGGGCTGGTTTTAAGCTTTTGCGCAAACTCATTCACTGAAATCTTTATGGGTTTGTGAATAGCGCCGAGAAGTGCTAATCGAAGAAGAGGACTTTTCATAGTGTCTTCAATAAATATATCACATTTGATATATGTATCATTATTGAGAGGATACTATATCAAACTGTTGGCAATTTTCCGACTAAACATGCACGATCTCCTTCGCCAAAGCCAAAATGTGTTAATTCACTTCTCCTCAACGCGTGAGATAAAGACAAATGAAAATTCTTGCTTTATTATTTAACGAGCAATTTTGAACTTGGTAGGGCGTCAACTGAACTCTAGAGCTTGTTTTAAGAACGAACGGAAACCTAAGTCTAATGTCTGCATTTCTTTTCGTTTGATAGTGTATCTTTTGTATTCCAAATATTCCAGCTAAAACACATAAATCGATCGTCACCCCCATCAATTAAATTTATTAACGTCTTTGACACTACAAAAGATATTACGCATATGCATTATGTGCAACTTGTTGCACATAATTCTTGTAGCAATAACGCGTTTGTATCAGAGTAATTGTAAATAGAGTACGTAAGTTTATCATTGACAAGTTTATGAAATCAAAATGAACTGATATACATTCTTACCCTGTAGATGTATGGATAGAACAATCTCGCATTCTAAAGGATGTCAACTGTGCCATATTGGTGCGAAAATGGTGCTTTTTGTTACTGGAATTTGTCACACTAAGTGCTTTTATTGCCCTATATCGGACTTACGACGTGGAACTGACAAAGTCTACGCAAATGAAATGCCCGTAAAATCGGATGGAGATATATTATGTGAAGCAAGTTCTATGGATGCATTGGGAACAGGCATAACAGGTGGTGAACCATTACTAAAGTCAGAGAGAGTCGTTCATTATATAACTCTGCTAAAAAATGAATTTGGAATAGATCACCATATACACCTTTACACCGCAATCGCTCCCGATCACCACATCCTTACTAAACTTTATAATGTGGGTCTCGATGAAATTAGGTTCCACCCACCCATCAGGCTATGGGATACGTTTGAAACCTCAAGGTATCACAATGCCTTAAAGAAAGCTAAATCACTTGGTCTCGAAGTAGGAGTAGAAATACCTGCCATAAAACCTGTCCCAGAAATCCTTAAAGTCCTAGCAAGAGTTGGTGGATTTTTAAATCTAAACGAGCTCGAATTTTCTGAAACAAACTACAGAGAGCTGACTGAAATGGGTTTTGTGCAATCAGAAGGGGGATATGCGGCGATTGGTAGCAAAGAAGTAGCAAAATATATAAGTAGCTCCAAGGTACCGGTATATTTCTGTTCATCATGCTCAAAAGATAGCGTTCAACTGCGTGAGCGGTTCAAGCGCAAAGCGCAAATTGTTGCGAGGCCCTTTGAGGAGATTACCGAAGATGGAACCCTTGTGTATGGGATTATCGAAGGTGTTGATAAGGGCCTTTTAAGCGAACTTGGGCATGACGGATATGAGATAGTGGATGGAACAATTGAAACTTCGTGGTGGATAGCAAAAAAACTAGTGCAAGTTCATAGATCGAAAAGATACACCATAACGATTATAGAGAGATATCCAGGAGGTACGATTATAGAAAGCACACCACTGTAAGGTCACTGCATAACTAAAAACCGAAAACGTAAATACCTAAATGTAAGTTAATTCATTATGCTGGGAGTGGTACACCTGAATGATGAATCAGTCAAAGATAGATTGAGGGACTACCTCGAACGAGACAGTGAAGGCATAAGGCGGGCAGTCCTTAAACTTTTTTTGAAAAATCAAATATTTACTACAGAAGAGATCTACCAGCATCTTAAGCACAATGGATTTGATGTTAGCTATAGGGGGATTTCCGCGATGGTTGGTCTTATGAATACTAAACTTGGGATATTCAAGATAGATGTTACGAAAAATCGCAACGTCTATTCACTAAAAGACGCATACAAAAATACTGTTAAGTTGCTGCTCGACGCGACAGTTGTCAGTTAACATACAGTGGCAAAGTTCGGGGGGAAAAATGTCCTGGATAAAAAAGGCAGCTCATAACTCGCTGTATAAGGCTTACGAACGACTGCTGCAAGAGGAGGTTTTAGAGGGTTCCATTCCACAGCATGTTGCAATTATTCAAGAC